>Ga0181581_10000202_pt1 | contig 43052 bp, 15 predicted proteins | sample 071ome_22_FD_132433 | JGI IMG/M metagenome (GOLD analysis project Ga0181581, IMG submission 132433) | Coastal salt marsh microbial communities from the Groves Creek Marsh, Skidaway Island, Georgia - 071404AT metaG (megahit assembly) | ecosystem: Environmental > Aquatic > Marine > Intertidal... | reverse complement strand
GGGGGGCGGGGGGGGGGGGGGGGGGGGGGGGCCGGGGGGGGGCTGTGGGGGGGGTTGACGCGGGCCTTGGGCAGTTCACAGGCTGGGCAGAGAGGGCCTTGGGCCAGGGCCTGAACAAGGTGAAGGCGGGGATGAAGACATTCCTCCAGGGGGGTCGGTTCGGGGCTGTTGCGGGCGTGGTGGATGTCCTGTCCGACGCCAAGAGGGTCGCGGAGGCCGGGGCGTACGCAACGATCGATCCGACGCAGCCGAAAGGCAGCACCCCGCCGGCGACATCGGCGCGGGACGTGGTGGTGTTCCTCATGGGAGGGGGAAGCTACGCGGAGGCGTCGATGCTGCAGGGTTGGGCGAGCAAGGGGGGAACGGCACAGAGCGGGCGGAGGGTGCTGTACGGGTGCACGGAGATCGTGACGGGGGAGGAGATGGCCGTACAGATCGCCAGGCTGGGGCAAATGACGGGGGCAGCGTGATTCAACCATCGACCACGCCGCTGGCACACTCGCACTGTCGCAGGCACAAGTGCCAGGCAGGGGACGAAGCGCTTCGGTGGGGGGTCTCGGGTCCGCTCGCCGGAAGGTCACTACGCTGGAAGCTCGACGGCGACCCATCACTCTCTGATGGGATCTACCATCGACTCGATAGGAGAGCATCGCCATCGCCCTCCCCGCGTGTCCCTCATGGCGGCAAAGCAAGTCGCCCTACTGGCGTTCCCCCGGGCATTGGCAAAATACTCGGGCCGCGGGGCTTGCGAGGGTTTCCCGCGCTCACTGACGACGATATCTCAGTATGATGACGAGTCGAACACAAAAATGCGGCCCGAGGCGTCTGTATCCGGTATGTATCGGCGTGTTTCCTTCCTCGGCCTGGCGTGCTGCCCACCCGCCCACCCGAGACCACTTTGGAGACCACACCAGCTGGCGCCCACCCGCAGGCCGCGATTCCTGCGCGCCCGTCATGATGCGCGATTTCATCCGGGCGTCGCTGTACCATCCCACCAAGGGCTACTTCGCCTCCTCGGCGTCACCGGTGGGCACCCTGGACGCCCCCCTGGACTTCGGGTTCCTGGTGGGCGAGTCGGGGTACCGGGCGAAGCTGCGGGAGCAGTACGAGAGGCTCGGGTGCTCGTGGCTCACGCCTGCCGAGATCTTCCGGCCCCATTTTGGCAAGGGGATCGCGAGATACGTCCTGGCTGAGCACGGGAAGCTGCGGACCCGGGAGCCCCTCCGCATAGTCGAGGTCGGGGCGGGGGCGGGAGGCCTGGCGGTCGACATCCTCGACCACATCAAGTTGGCCGCGCCCCACCTTTACAGGGACGTGTCATACACAAGCATTGAGGCGAGCGGCGAGCTCGCGGGGCGGCAGACCGAGCGCGTGTCGAAGACCGCTGGCCACGGGGATCGGTTCAGGGTTAGTGTGCGAGACGCCACGGAACGGGGGGCGTTGGGGAAGAGCGACACGCGCCATGCCTTCCTCATCGCGATGGAGGTGTTGGATAACATGCCGCATGATTTACTGGTTCGCGAAGCGCGGGGGGGGGTGCGGCCGTGGTCGGAGGTGCTGGTTGGTCCGCGGGATGAAACAGAGGCTGTCGATGCTGGAGGAGGCGGGAGTGCATGGGAGCAACTACCTGGGTGGGTGCTCAACGAGCGAGGGGACCAGGTCGTCGAGGCGACGCGCGAAATCAGTGACGCGCTGGTGCGTAGGACGCTGGGGAGCTACGACTGGGAGCAGCAGTTTCGGAGTAACTCGAGCAGTAGAGGACTCATGGGGCTCGTTGACTGGGCCTTCGGGACGGGGTGAGGAGCCGGCCCTGGGGTAGGCTCCGGTAGGAGGTGACCGATTGCCACTCCTTGCGACGACGCCTGACAAGCACATGATTTCGTCCCCCCCCCCCCTGCCCTGCAGAAACGGGGGGGGCACAAGGAGTGTCGGGCTGACGAGGCCTGACGGGAAGGAGGCCCTCTGGCTCCCCACAGCCACCATGGCGTTCCTGGAGGAGGTCATGGCCGCCCGCCCCAACCACCACCTCATTGCCGCGGACTTCGACGCCTTTCCGGACGTCCAGATCGCAGGGTCAAATGCGCCGCTAGTATCGTCGACTCGTGGCGGGCGGGCACACGACTTTCCCTCACCGTATGTCAAGTGTGGTGAGGCCGACATCTTCTTCCCGACAGACTTTGATGCGCTGGCGGGAATGTACGACGCAGCTGGGCAGCATGTTGAGATTTCGGGCAGCAAGGGGCAATTTGAGAGGAGGACGACGGGGAAGCACTACAAGAGCGGGGAGTTCCTGAGACAGTGGGCGGACACAGACAAGACTGTGACACTCTCAGGTTACAACCCGTTAACAGAGGACTTCACTAACACGCGGATCTTCCTGGGGACGTCCAGAGTTGGTTCTCTGCATATGCTGGCAACTCCCTGAACCGTGGACCACGCATCTCGCGAAAGGGTCCGCTCACTGGCCCCCGGCCTGGTCCCCAGGGCTCCCCTCACCCCCGTGCGTGCCGCGAGGAGTGTTCTGGGCGCTTGGGATCGTCTGTAGCCCCCGCGCCCCCCGCCGATGCCGCCTCCTGAACGCAAGACCCGCGTCGCCAGCGGCCTCTTGTTGCTCTTGTAGCTCCCGCTCCCGTGCGATAATGTCGTCTACAGGGAGGTGGAGGACCCCCCCTGAGATGTTGACTGCCTCGGTGCTGTAAGCTCGCATGTGCCTGTTCGGATCCAGGGCGTTGGCCTGCCTAAGATCCGTGACAGTTTTGCGGTACACGTCGAGATCCATGCTCCCGATCACCCCACTGGACCAGTCAGGCACGCGGTGACCTTGTCCCGGAGGATCGTGCGGAGCCTTCCCACGCCTGACCGTGTTGGGCCCAGGCGTGTCGAACTGCCCAGAACGGGCAGGCGTTCCCCTTGTAGCGCCCTCCGTCACGCTGCGCTGGAAGCGCTTGCTGTTCTGTAGGCTCTTCCGGAACTGCGCGTCGAGCCCTCTCTCGGGAATGGCTGGGCTATTCGCTGCCTCCAGAGCTGCCCCCTCACCACTCTCGAGATCAGCAACTGCCCTCTGGCCCGGGGCCGGAACAGCGGGGGACTCGTGAGCGGACTGGAACGACTCCCTAGCCGCAGCACCCTCCTGCCCGCCGGCGTCCTCGGCAAGGGCCTCGCGCAGATTCTTAGCAAGCTCAGCGTTTGTCATCAGGCACCGGTATGTCCCCTCCTTCTTTAGGTGTTCTTGGATGATGTGGTGGTCGTCAGGGTACATGTGACGCTTCACGGTACGGAAGACGAACTCTGCGGGCGAGGTAGGCCAAGAAGCGGTGAGAGATGGGAGAACCCCCCTTCATCGTAGGCAGCACCAGCAAGCTTACAGAACTGCCTCGGGCCCTGCACAGGGAACTCACCGGGAAGCACAGCCAAGACCGGGACGGCGAGAGTGAGGAACCAGTTCTTCGCCATCGGAGCGACTATGTTTGCGAAGAGGCCGCTGAGGTTCTCCGTCACCGTCACCGAGGGGGGCAAGGAACCGTACACAGCAACGAAGATGAACCAGACCGCGACAGAGAGCCAGACAGCGAGATGGTGAAGCCAGTTCCAGAAGTCTAGCACTGCATGAAAGGGATGGCGAGGGGGCGCGCTCAATTTCGCTCGTTGTCATCAGCAACCCGCGAGACAAGCGGGACTACACGTTGGCAGACATTGCATTGCAGGCCCACTTACCGATGACGAGCTCGAGGTGGACAGTGACCATGATGATGCTGAACAGGGTAACGCCATTGGCCCAGAGTGTGTAGGGCTGCCCCGAGCTGTCTGCGGCGACATAACCCGTCGCCGCAAGGGTGGGGAAGAAGAGAAGCACGGTCTGCACAATGGCAGACATAATCCAGCCAACCCGAGCACGAAGGTTGAGGTAAACGTTCTCGATGCCTTGCCTGTACAGGCCAGGGTAGCGGTGACAGGCCTCCCGGGGCACGTCCTGGTCAAACACCCCAATCATAAGGACTGGCAAGGCTGTAAAAATGACGTTGTAAATTGAGATGTAGAACTCGTCATACGTCATCCCGCCAGTGAACCGACTGTACCCGTTGTAGAAGAAGATGGACAGGCCGAAGATGATGTTCTTATGGAAGAAGTAGTTGATCATCCTCGAGACCCGCTTGTAGCACCAGCGCCCGTGAACGAGCAGGAGCGTCTCCAGAAAGCGGAACTGGCCGATGGCGAAATCTGACGCCATGACGGCTTGCCTCCCTTCATACCCGCTGATCCCAACGCCGACCTGCGCTTGCCGAATCATTTGCACGTCGTTCGCTCCATCGCCAATGGCAAGCGTGCGCAGTCCCTGCTTGGCACAAAGAGCTGTTACTAGCCCCTTCTCCTTGGGGGACACACGGCAGCATACCACACTGCTGCAACTGGACGCGATCTCCCAGAACTTGTCCCTGTTCTCTTCCTCGAGGCAGTGCCCCAACGCCCGACCGGCAACCACAAGTCCGAGCTCGCTTGCAGGTCCAGACGGCCCTGGCTCCCCCGGCGCAGCAATGCCCTTCGACTCCATCACCCTCTCGAGCGCGTCGTCAAGCTGCCTGCTCGTCTCCGCCCTCGCCAGCTCCACCGCCTCTTCCTTCCGATGCGCCTCCTCCAGTGCGATCACCTCCCTCGTGTCGGCGCTGATCACACTGATCGACATGTCGTGGCGGAGCAGGTTGCACGCATGGCCGATGTTCACCGCTGTCTCGAGCTTGTCGCCCGTGAGAACCCAGACCTTGATCCCGGCATCCAGCAGTTGCTCAATAGTGCTGGGCACGCCGATCTGCAGCTTGTCCTCGATAGCTGTGGCGCCGAGAAGGACGAGATCCTTCTCGATCTTCTCGTAGCAGGCATCAAGGAGCTCCTCACGGTTCTCGATACTAGACCGGGCGGCATTGAAGGAGTCGGCCCAGCCGTTGTACGCCCACGAACTGATCTCCGCGTACGCCAGTACCAGCGTCCGAAGCCCCGCGTCCGCGAACTCTTGCAACTGCTGCCTGGTCGCCTCCCGCGTCTGCTTCGAGGAGGCACTTGACAGCCGCTCGAAGATGACTGAGTCGGCGCCCTTGCAGAAAAGAATGATCCGCCCGTCCTCGCGGCGACAGATGACTGACATGCGCTTCCGCGTTGAGTTGAACTCGAGGACGTTGAGGACCTCGTACGTTACATCCTCGTCCTTCCCATTTGCGGTCTCGCGCACTGTGAGCGTGGTTGTTGACCTCGAGTGGAAGAAGAAGCCCATCTTCTTCGCAGCAACGATGAGAGCCTCCTCGTCTGGAGACTCGGCCTCGTACTTGATGAGGTCGGGCATGGCGGGACCGTCCGGAATGACCGTGTGACAAACTGAGAGACACCGGAGGAACATCTCAATGTCCCTCCTGTTCCGCTGCTTTTCCCACATCCCACCCATGAGTCTCCCGTCCCAGAAGTTGAATCCCTTCTCCCGCACCGCCGCCAAGCTCGCCTCGTGGTCCGCGTCACTGCCGGAGCTCGCGTCTTCCACGCCCTCCTGGGCCCGCTTCTGCTCCAACGCCCACTCGACCTCGGTCTTGCCGGCGCCGTAGGCGGTCCCTGCGATGGAGCACTTGAAGAACTCCATCTGGTTCTGCGTCAGCGTGCCGGTCTTGTCGGACAACACAATCTCAATCATACCGAGCTCCTCGTTGAGGTTCGAGGTCCTGGCCTGGCAAGCCTGGTTGTGCTCCACGTCATACATAGCCACGTCAGAGCTGATCATGACGATTGAGCTGATGATGCGCACGATTTCCACGGAGACGTAGAGGCTAATGGGGACGAGGTACCCGTAAAGGACCATCGTATTCAGGAACGTGTACAGGAACACGATCCCCTTCCTGCCGGCGTCGAACTGCCCATTGAGCTTGCCGATCTCGGCTGGCTCGAGATACCAGTGTGACTGCAATCCATCGACGGACGCCGTGGCAACTGTCGCGCTGATGAAACAGAGCGAGAAGAGGAGCCCGAACATCATGTAGATGACGCTGTCCAGCACCCTCTCCACACTCGACCGCTTCCCCTTGGCCTTTGATGCGTTCATGAAGACCTTCGTTTCGTGCCCAGTGAAGATGACAGCACCGAAGATGTAGCTGGTGTTCCTCAGCTTCGAGCCCCTGAGGAGGATCTGGCTCGGCTGCAGCGAGATGGTCTCGTACCCGCCCCTCCCGTCCGTGTTCGGGATCTTGTAGTTCCCGACGAAGGAGTACAAATGCGGGTTGGGCAGCTCGGCCTCGATCTCGCCCTTCACCAGGCGTAGCTCCCGCTCGCCCTTCACCCACTGCGTCTCGTCGGGCCCCTTCTTCAGCTTGAGGTTCGTTTCCCCGTCCAGGTTGGCTGTCTCCACGTAGCAAGTCCCCTCGTCATTGCTCGAGCTAAGCAGCAGGAGGTCGGCTGGCAGCATCTCGTCCCGCCGCACGCGCAGCAGGTCACCAACTTCCACCGTGTCCCACCTGCGGCGGTGGAACGACCGATCCCCCTCGACCCATACATCCACGTGTCTCCCGTTCTCCTCATTGTCTGCCTTGTGCCGCCGGAAGTCCTCGTACGCCTCCTTAATCATTGACAGCCCAATGACCCAGGACAGGGGTCCGAAGGTCGTAATGGGGCTGAACGGGGACAGCTCAGTCAGGCTCAAGATCGCAACGATGGTGAAATACGTGTTCGCTGGCCTCCTGTACTGCTCAAACTGCGGGAAGAGGGGGGGGTGAGAAGGAGGGGGGGCATTGGGCATGTACATTACACGGGTGCGATGCCCAGGGAACTTCACAAGCCGTGCCACGACAGGGCGGGGCAAGGTGCTCCACGTCACGCGCGCTCAGCACGCACCAGGGCGATGGGGAGGAACGTCAGGAACGAGTACTTGGACGTCGTGACGCTGTTGCCGGCGTACTTGGCGTGGGAGTTCATCGAGTTGCCGGGGTCGTTGACCACGAGCAGCCTTGATTTGCCTGCGAGAGGAAGTGGGGGAAACAGACAAACAGGGCTTCAGAGGGCGATCGACGAGCTTTGGCCGCTATTCACGGGATACGACGGACATTATATGCATGACGTGCGCTATGGCCGCAGTAAAAGTCCCGTGGCGTCCCCTGAGAGGCTTCGGTGACTGAGACAAAACGGGGCGCCCAACAAAAAGACCGCTGGGGATGCACGATGAAGTCGCTCGAGACATGACGCGCTTACAGGGCAATGAAACAACGAATATCGTGGCTGTCTGTCCCTTGATAGTGCAATTCGTGCGACACAAGGCCCCCGCGAGGTCATCCGGATGACAACTTCAGGGGAGTGGGTGGGGCGGGCCCGCGGGCCCTCTGCACATCGGTAGTGCAATGAAGCACTCACAATCGGGCCCTTGCTCATGATATGTCCGATCCCTGCCCGGCAGCAGCCCCTCCCACCATGGATGCTTCCTTCTCCGGGCGCCGCCCGGGGTTGGCCCCATCACCGCAGACAAGACGGGAAAGGCGGTGATGGAATGCACGGTGCCGCACGCCGGATTGAACGATTGCAGGAACCCGAGCCTCTCCGGGCGTGTATGAAGACCCTGCATATTCTCTCGTTGGCTCCAGCGGGGGCGTCCGCCGTGCCGGACAGCGAAGGTGTGCCCCCACGACGTGTCTCACCGAGCCCTCAGGTGGGCCACCTGAGCGAGGCCCTCGCCACCGTGGCGCCATGACCGAGACGTGGGCAACGCTCGTATGAGGCGCCGCTGCCCCATCGCGGTCATTCGCGTCCGCCCATGAAGAATGAGCGAGGGAGACAAGTATCGAACCCCCGGGAATTTCACAACGGCGGATCTCCCAGGGGGGGGAGGTGCGGGGGGGGGGCAGGGAGTGCCCAAAGACGAATGTGCCCCCGAGAGAGCGAGGCGGCACGCGAGATGTGACTCGGATCTTGGACTGTGGAACAATCAGTTCGCCCTGGGGCCCGGAGCTCTGGTAAGCCGCTCTTCAGTCTCTTCTCGGGCGCCTCTTCGTCGGTCTTCGGCACTCCAACGTGGCGCCGGCAAAATAACGGACATGTGTCGCCCCTTCGGCATTTTCGTCCCATAATCACCTCCAATGTAACCCGAAACGCGCCTTATAAGTATGACGAGACGCTGTAAGACACCGATACGGAGTCTAGCGCCCCCGCAAGTCGGGGCGACCCTCCCACCTGCCCACTATACCCAGCTCCATCGCCCGCAGGAGCAGGAGGCGGCGGGGACATCGTACCTCGAAGCGGAGCTGGACAAGCGCATTCAACGGATGCGTTACCTCCTCGCGGGCTGCGGGTGCGCGGGCCTCGTCGGCGTTCTATTCCTCCTGGTGGCGGAGGGGACCCGGTACGTGACCCCCCGCCCCCAGCCCCCCTCCCCCTTTCCTGGCACCCCCCTACCCCCTGACCGCCGAATCTCCGGGAGCTCGCTCGCAGATACCCCAGAACGCGTGACCAGGCCTTCGGCTTGCTCTGTGACTGCTTGGAGGAGGGAGCGGAATGCAAGGGGACAGCACCGTTGCCTCACATCACCAACCCCGACGCTGGGTGGACTCTTTCGGGCAGCGCCACGCTCGGACTCGTCATCACCTCGATGCTCCTGATGTCTTTGGCCTTCCTCGGAGGGATGGGTCTCGGCCGCTTTGTGCAGTTCGACGGCAAGCGCTACTGCGGGGTCCGTTCTGGGGATACCCACGCCGTACTCAACGTCGCGATCGCGATGGTGGCGTGGCCGGCAGCGTGCTTCGGAATGGCGGGGCTGGGGGTCGCCGCGAACTGGCAGAGCCGATGGATAAGAGGCGGCTGCCAGAACTTCATCACGCTGGGGGACGACGATCCCACTGACGACATCGCGCCCGAGGAGGTGCACTTCCGGTCCCCAGTCCTCCAGCCGGGCCTTATCACGGGGATGGGGTGTTTGCTGGGGATCGCATGCGGCCTGGCCATCTTCTTTGGGAGGAGGACGGGGCTGCGAAGTGAGGAGCTGCGAAAATACGACAACGCCGCAGGACAGTACTCGGACGACATCATCGCCGGGGAAGAGCCCAGTCCCACCGGGTCAGTGCTGGTGCACCAGGGCGGAGAGGATGTGGGCAGTCGCGGCATTGACTGCGCGCCCGGGGCCGGCAACGACGTCGAGATGGGAGTGGATCGCCCGGACCTTGGTGCGGGTTTCTCGACTGAGGAGGGCGCGGTCTTGGCACGGCGGGGCGACTTCGAGTCTCGCGCGGGACAGCCAGATGAGGAGCCAGGGACTGGGCAAGTCGGAGTGTCGAGATCACCGCTGCGCCCTCCTGGTCCCGGCCCGAGCCTACCTTTGCGGGCCGCGGTTGCTCACCGCGCCTTGGACCTCGCCAAGGGCCCCCCGGGGAAATCTGATGCACCGTCTGCACGTCGTGCTCTCGAGCACATGCCCTCTGACGTCCGGGCAATCCTCGGCCGGAAAGACAGCTTGCCCACCACTGAGCCTCCTGGAGTAGCGAGGCGCTAAGGTTCGTTTAAACCGATCAGTAGATGCCCTGCCGGCCGCGGCTCCGCCCCATTCGCCACTTCTCCTCCAGCTCGGCCTCCTCATCGTCCAGGGAAGCGATCAAGGGGTCCGAGGGCAATGGCCATCTGCGAGAACGATCCAAGGTCCCGTGTTCGTGAAGTAACAGCGGCGCCGACGTCTACCCGCGCCGTTCCCGTGCTCCCACGGCACTGCGACAGGGTCCCCGAGGAACTCGCCTGGACACGATGGTCTTCTGCTGCGTGTAGAAGTGAATCCCCTCGGTGCCATTCATGTGGTGGTCCCCCGCGAAGGACTTGCGCCACCCTGTGAAGCTGAAGAACGGCGGCGGGGTCGGAGTGGCGATGTTGATTCCAACCATCCCCGACTCGACCTGGTGCCGGAAGCTCCTCGCCGCAAACGGGCTGGACGTGAAGATCGAGCACCCCATTCCGGCCTGCTCGTTGTCATTGATGTACTGGATGGCGTCCTCGAGGGCCTCCGCGTGCATCACCAGTAGGACGGGCCCATGAACCTCCTCCCGATAGCACTTCATGGCGGGCGTCACTCCCGAGAGGACCGTCGGGCCCATGAAGTTGCCCTTGTCGTAGCCTGGGACCTTCACCCCCCGGCCATCCAGCTCCAGGGTGGCCCCCGCGTTGATCGCGTCCAGCACCTGTGCTTCTGTGTACTCCTTCGCCCATGCCGTCCCGATCGGCCCGATATCGGCGCCAGGCTCGTGCCCCGCGTTGACCTTGAGCTTACGGGCGTGGTCCAGCAGCAGCGGCATGAACTTCTCCTTGGCGTCGCCCACCAGCACAAGCACCGAGAGCGACATGCTCCGCTGCCCCAGCGACTGGAACGCCGCCCGCGCGATCGCGTCCGCTGCCAACTCCATTGGCGCGTCGGGCAGGATCACCGAGTGGTTCTTCGAGGTCATCGAGGCCTGAACACGCTTCCCATGCGTCGTCGCCGTCCGGTACACCTTCTGGCCGACCTTGCTCGACCCAAGGAACGAGACGGCCTTGACGTCCGGATGCGACACCAGGAGGTCGACCGTAGACTGCCCGCCGTGCACGACGTTCAGAACGCCGCTCGGGACCCCTGCCTGCATGGCGAGCTCTGCCAGCATCACGCCTGCCGAGGGGGCGCCCTCCGATGGCTTGAGGACGACCGCATTACCCGCGACGATGGCGAGCGGGATGGTCCAGAGCGGCAGCATGGCGGGAAACAACTGCGGGCACACGCACGCGCACACGCCGAGGGGCACGCGGACCGACTGGCAGTCGACCCCCCGGGCGACGTTGGGCATGGTGGAGCCCATGAGGGCAGTGCCCGCAGCGCACGCCTGCTCGACGACCTCGAGCCCGCGGAGGATGTCGTCGACGGAGTCGTCGAGGGTTTTCCCTTGCTCCTGGGTGATGAGCATGGACAGCTCGTCCAGGTTCTCCCGGATGGCCTCTTGGAAAAGGAACATGGTCCGTACCCGACTGCTCAGGGGCCGCTTGGCCCATGCTGGCTGGGCAGCCTTCCCTGTCTGGACCGCCGTGTTCAGCTCTGCCGGGGTGGTAACGGGTACGTTTGCGACGATTCGCTGGGTAGCGGGGTTCCGCACGTCGAGCCAGTGGGTCGTCCGCGACTCGTGCTGCCGCCCATCGAGGACCAGGGGCACCTTCGGGGGCACCAGCGGGTCTCCACTGGGGGTCATGTTGGGGTCGTCCATCGAATTCCGCAATCTAGACCCAAAGGGGCGATTTTGTGACGTCGCAGCGGCACTCGAGGCTCCAATGGTCCTGAACGCCTGCTGAGAGCTACCTGCAAGGCGAGGCAAGCGGGGAAAATGAATGGGGCAGTCGCTAAACAGGGAGAGAAGGGGTACTGTCAGTGCGCATCCCCGTCACCTTCACATGACCAACGAGCCCCCGCCAGGGCACTGGACGCCAACGATCTCCGCATGGAGCGTCGAGTTTGGAGGTCTCGAGTCGTGCACGGGGAAATCCCGGGGAAAGTGGCAAAACCCCAACGAACTCAGCGCCCTCCGGCCTCGCGCGCTTTGCGGCGGACGGTCGCGAGGGTCTGTCGTGTGGCTCCAATGTGACGCCGATAGCCAACAAATGGCCTAGATGTGGGACACCCCCGAACGGGAGCCGCCCCGTCCAGAGGGCCTGATTGTGTGCCAGTCCAGCTGGGCACTGAGTGACTGCTACCGTGTGCCACAGAAGAGCGACCGATTCGCGATGATTCAAGACGGACCAGCACTCTGCATGGGCGGAACGGCGGCCGCATCTGCGATGGGGGCGTGCGCCACGCAGCAAACCCGCCACCACCGCCCCATGGTCTCGCCACAGTCGCGTCACTCGAGGTCGGGCAGCTGCATGGCAATCCCCTTCTGGATCTGCCCCCAACCGATGAGACGCCAGTGCTTGTCCACGCGCCGCGAGAGGGCGATTTTCTCCCCCTCGGTGGTGCACACGGGCATCGTGAGCTGCACCTTGGCGAGGTCCCCCTTGCACGCCGTGACACGGGCCCCCGTGCACATCGACCCAATGTTGAGCATGAGCACCTCCCCCTTCTCCAGCTTCTTGACCTTGTTTGCCTTCTCCCCCTTCTCCGTCTTCACACCCAGGAGCCTCCGGAGCAGGAAGAAGTTGATCTCGAGCTCCGTGAAAACATCGGGGAGGGTCCCCACATCACCCAGGACCTGGCCAACCAGGCGGTCCGCCCGCGTCAGCATTGGGTCCATCGAGGTCCCGACACCGATGAGGCCGCCAGGGACGGCGTACTCGAGGGGGTTCTTCTCCGCGAACAGGGACATGATGCGGGCCTTGATAGGTGTGCACGTGACCTTGCCCTGGGAGTCCTTGAAGATCCTGCCGGGGCGGACCTCGACCGTCTGGCCCTTGCGCAGGACACCGCGAAGGATAGAGCCGCCGGCGATGCCGCCCTCGAGGCTGTCCACGGTGGTCCCCGGCTTGTTGACGTCGAAAGAGCGGATGACGATCATGCGGGCGGGCGACACGAAGTCCCGCTGCGGCACGGGGATCTTCTTCACCAGGTACTCGACCACAGCGTCGACGTTGTACTTGAGCTGTGCCGAGATGGGGATCACGGGGGCCTTCTCGGCCATGGTGCCCTTGACGAACTCCTTGATGTCGTGGTGCTGCTGCTGGGCAGTGGACTGGGAGACGAGGTCAATCTTGTTCTGCAGGATGATCAGGTGCTGCAGCTGCATGATCTCAACCGCCGCCAGGTGCTCGGACGTCTGGGGCTGGGGGCACGACTCGTTGGCCGCCACCAGGAGCATGGCGCCGTCCATGACGGCGGCGCCGTTGAGCATCGTGGCCATGAGGATGTCGTGACCGGGGCAGTCAACAAACGACACGTGGCGGAGGAGGCCCATGGGCGTCCCGCAGTTCGGGCACTCGGCATCGTCCGGGGTCCCCGACCCGAAGGCCCAGAAGCACTTGGGCCGGGGGCACTTGCCGCACTGGTAGATTTTGGCGTTGGCATACCCCAGCTTAATGGTGATGTTACGCTCCAGCTCGTTCTTGAAACGAACAGTCTGGACCCCGGAGATAGCCTTCACAAGAGTGGACTTCCTGCAGCCAGGATGGGGGGGGGAGCAGCGCTGAGGGCTCGGGGAACACGCGGTGGGCTCGGGCGTGTCTGGGAGGTCGAGAGTCAGCTACTGTCGTAGCGATTGTGTCTCCATGGAGCGCCACGAGAAAAAAAAACTGTTGCGCCCGTGAGAGGTAGATACATTTGGTGCCATTAGTCCCTGGAGCCGTCGACCCGCAAGGAGTGTGGCCAGGTTTGTCGAAGTGGCCTGGTTGAGCACTGGGCGTCCCAACGGGCCACCGCCGGTGATTAACGCGGCGTAGAGGGTCAACACTCGCAGGGCGTCAGGGGCGGAGACTCACCCGTGCGCCACGTGACCGATAGTGCCCACGTTGATAGTGGCCTGCCGAGAGATAACCTCGGGGGAGAGGGGGTTGAGGGCCGCCGGGTTCAGCCCCTCCAGCGTCTGCGAATGAGAAAACAGTCGGATATTGGATATTATCGTCCCAAATCTCTACTGATGCTGGCTTGGGGCCCCGAATAGGTGGGAGCGGGGCGAATCGTGCCCAACTCGTCTGGAGGGCGGCTCCACACAAACAGGCCGGGCCCCTCTCCCCGGGAGCACTCTAAAGAGCCCCCTTCGGGATCCGTGGGCACCCACAATAGCACATCTTCCACTATCCTGCCGGCGTTTCGCAACCGTCATCCAGCGAGGCGCTGGGAGGACTTTGGCGCGGGAGGGGGACGGGACGGGGTCCAGGCTCTCGGCGAGAAGCTTCGGTGATCGAAATTGCGGGTGCGTCCGGATTTACCTGTTCATGAAGACCGCCCATTGTTCCTTCTTCCCAACAATTCCTGCCCTGCGCTCCCGGGCTCGCTCCGGAATGCCCGAGAACTTCCTGGATCGATTGGTGGTCGAAGAGTTCGAAGCACTGCTAGTTATCGGGTTCGCGCGAGTTATACATTCTTATTCGAAGTGACGGTCCGATTGTTCGCCCAAAAAAGGGGGGAGACGCGAGGGACGGGGTGGAGAGTGAGTCATGGTACGACGACGGACGTTTCCTGCGCTTCCTTCCTCCCCCGCGCGACGGAAGTGGCGGACGTGGGTCCTGAGCCCAGGAAGCCTGTCAAACAGCCCTAGAAAATCTCTCTTTGACCCATCTGGGCTGGAGGGGAGCAGGGGAGGATGGCACCTTCGTGGAGAGGGAGGGCCCCCCTCTTTGCCCTCTCGGCCTTGCTGCTGGCTGCTTCCGCGTCTGTCCTGGGGTGTGTGTCGCAAACAGAGGGCTGTCCACGAAACTGTTCCCCAGGGAAGCCGCTGTGTGACCGCAGCGCGCCGCGCGACCCCCCCCGACAACGGTGCCCTCCCCCCCCCCTCCCCTGCAGGGCCGTGGGCCAGGAGCCCACCGTGCACACCGTGTTCAGCACGCAATGCACCCCGTACTTCGACTGGCAGAGTATCGTGCTCAAGTACTCCTTCGACAAGGCGGGGCAGCCCGGGAAGCTCACGCGGCTCGTCTCGTGCAAGCCAGAGGAGCGGGAGCGGGTGCGGCGCGAGCGCCCCCAGATGTTCGATATCGTGGAGAACACCTTCGTCACGGATGACGTCGAGGAGAACACGCGAGTGGGGGACTTCTACTCGGCGTACAACCGCCCCTACTCGATGATGAAGTGGCTCGAGTCCCCCGAGGCCCCTCAGGAGGACGTGCTGCTGATCATCGACGCCGACATGGTCTTCCGCGAGCCCATCACACCGTCCGCCGTGGGGGCGAAGCGGGGTGCGCCGGTCGCCGCCTTCTACGGGTACATGAAGGGGGTGGCGAACGAGCTCGCCGAAACCATGATCCCCGAGGTGCCCCCCGTCTACGACACGGTCGCGGGCCCCTCCGGAAGGAAGGCGGACCAGGTTGGGTGCTTCTTCGCCATCTACAAGGACGACTTCGCCAAGATCGCCGAGGACTACATGTCCTTTACTGAGAAGGTCCGCCTGGACCCCAACGCATGGCATACCAGCGGGGACGTTTACACGGAGAAGGCGGGCAGGGGCAGACCGTGGATCGCCGAGATGTACGGGTGGGTCTTCGCAGCTGCCCGTGGGGGGCTCCACCACCAAGTGGACCCGCACACGCAAATGTACCCGGGGTACCCCGCGGATGTGGCGCCCCGGATCCTCCACTACGGCATCCTGTGGGAGATCGGCAAAACAGGTTTCATGTGGGACAAGCACTGGTTCCGGGACTTTGACCCCCTCAAGTGCCCACCGTGGGAGAATCAGCCGTGGGAGGGAGCATTCGGTCAGGACAACGTCCCGAAGAGTGGGCTCTTCCCCAAGCCCCCGAGCCCCAAGGAATTCAAGACGACCGGGAAGGCACTGCTCACGGACCTCCTATCGATCGAGCCCGTCATCATCGCCGACGCCGCGCTGTGCTGGTGGTACGACAAGAGTTGCCCGCGGCAGCACGAGCAGCTCCAGCTGCTATGCGAGGGGGCCAGGCAGCGGGAGAGGGAACTGGACGAGAGGTATGCGTCGCTCGGAGACCTCGCGCGCTCGCCCAGGACCCGAGTCGTGCCCGTGTGCGTGGACAAGCAGCCTTCGGAGTGCCGAAGGTGGGCGAGCACCGGGGAGTGTGACAAGAACCCCACCTTCATGCACGACGCATGCCAGAAGTCTTGCGGGCTGTGCGGCGGCGAGAATGGAGGCGAAACTGGCAGCAGCGGGGATGTCGCGGCTCCTGTGCTCATTTCGCACGACGAGGCGTACGGTGGTGAGGGAGCGAACGGAGGCGGGTCGGCGACCCAGGCATCGCAGGTCGCCACTACGTCGCACCCTGTCATAAACAATGCCTTGCTGAGGCCATCGCCGCCGCGGGATGCGCCCGTGGCGATGGGCGGGGGCGGATGCGGGGGGCGTAAGTCGATGAGACTTCTAGTCTGGGCGGCGACGGTGTGTGGAGTGGGGGCCTTGGCCTACCGGACAGGTTTTGCTCGTGGCCTGGCGAGGGGCCGCGGCGGGGGGAAGCGGCCCGACAGGATGCCCATCGCCACTGCTCCCCCTGGTGGCTGGGCGGGGCCAACGAACCAGGACGAGAAGTTCGTATGACGATAGAACGGTTCAAGTGCTCGCAGAAGCCCCCCCTCCGATCTTAGCGAGGACAGCAGCCGCGATGGGTCCCACCCCGTTCATGGCGCAGTCCCCAACCAGCCGCCCCAAACCTGCGCTCTCCATCGCGTCACCCGGCGTCAACCCGCGCGGCTTGGGGAACAGAGACGACGCGCTCGGCAGCAGGCGCATCATCCGGGCCTCGGACGCCGCGGCCCTCCTCGCCACGGGCATCTCGACCAAGACCCTGGCCACCGGCCAGTCTCCAGCCCTCTCCTCCCACCGCTCCCCCTTTCCAGGCGTCTCCAGCAGCCCCAGCACCTCGGGGTCCCCCTCCGCCGTCGTATCAGACCCCTCCAGCACCACCGCGGCGTCCAGAGCCGAACGGCGAGGGCGTCCATCCGCAGCGCTCGCCCCTTGCCATCCCCCCGATAGGAACGCCAGGACCCGTGAGGCTGCAGGGGAGCACTCCTCCCGCCCGCCGCCCATCGAGGGCCCCTGTGCTGGCAGGGACATGACAGGAACAGACACTCCCGCGGCATGCGAGACGTCTGCAAGCAAACCCCACGCGGCATCCGCATCGATCGCAGCCAGCTGAGCAAGGGCATCCAACGCCGCCTCACGGACCACGGCTGGCTTCTTTGGCCCAGTGAGAGGCACGATGGCGTCGACCACTCTCGCGGTCAGGTACCGCAGGGCCCTCCTGCCCTCTTTGTGTCCTGCCAAGGAGCTCAGGCACTTGGCCACGGCAACGGAGAGCCGCGCCTCGCTTCCCGGGGCAACGGTGATGCCTCCCCCGTCTCCGTCACTCCCCGTGTTGCTGTCGCTGCCAGGGCCTGGCAGCCCCGGAGCCACCCGCTCAGTGAGCGAGAGGGAGTCCATTGCGGACGCGGTCAGCGCCGGGGCACTACCACTTGGACGCGCGTCAGCGAGGCGACGGTGAGACGCGAGGCCCTGCGAGCCGTGGATGGTGCCCAGGGGACGACCGGTGGCAAGGAGGTGCTTAAGCGCCGGCCAGGCCTCTGACGCCATGCGCCGGGCAAGGAAGTTGCCGTCGGCGAGTTTGGCGATCGCGGCGACGCAGGCCACTGCCGCCTCCACAACGGGGATCGACGATCCCCGCAGTGCGTTCACGAGGGGGTGCCACAAAGCGTGCACGCTGGGGAGCAGCTGGGGGATCTCCTCCTCGACAGGCTTGATGTCTTCCGCGTCACCACCGTCCCCAACGCCCTCCGCATTGCCGGCGGCGCCGATGCCCTCGTCGACCTCGGTCGAAGGAGGGGCACGCGCCTGGTCCCTTTCCTGGTTGTCGGCCGCCATGCCCGCATTGGCCAGGGCAATGGCAGCAAGGGACGCCTCGCAGGCGTCGAGGGCCGCGACACAGACCCGGACGTGCTTCGAGACGCACAGGGGAGCGCACCCCTCGACGACGGCAGTCCCCAGCTTCGCACACGCGAGTACTCGGGTCCGCCTCCGCGCCTTGTCGCCGGCGCCGGAGAGCGCCTGGGCCTCCTCCAGAACACGGGCCGCCTCGTCCCTCGCTCCCCTCGCCACGTGCACCAGCGCCTCAAGAAAGAGCCTAGCCTCTTCCGGCTGGGCGGCTCGCGCCCGCACAGACGTGCCTCTTAGAGCCGCCTGCGCAGGCTCCGCGAGCAACGGGATGAGCTCAGTCGCGGCCCCGCAGGGCCCGAGGAGGGACGCGAGAAGTGCGGCGCCGGAGGCGCCAATGCCCCCTGAAGCACCAGGGGCCCGAAGACGGGCGCATATGCGGTCCACGACGAAGTCGGCATTCCCAGATAGGAGATCCTTGAAGCTGCCGTACCCCCCAGAATGGCACACGGAGGCAAGCGCTGCCTGGGCGCTGCCGGCCACAGCGGAGGACGAGTCGGCCACACGCTCGATCAACTGCACGAGACACTTTGGCAGCAGACGTGCCGATGAGCAGAACGCGGGTCCAACCGCGGCAGCGGCGGAGCCACAGAACTCCAGAGCGGTCCTTAGGGCGAGGGCGTTCAGCCCATACTCACGGGCAGAGGCCGTGTGGGCTTTCGCAGCCGCGACCAACTCCCCCTCCCCCAGTGACAGCCCGCCAGCGCTCGTCGGCAGTGCTGAGAGACCCGCGTCCCCGAACAGAGCGTCCAGAGCCTCGGCGACAACGTCGAGCAGCTCACTACTGACTGCACTGACGCTGGTACCGCAGGCTCCCCATCCCACCCCCGACCTGTCAGCCCAGGACGCCGACGCTCCTGTGAGCACCTCCGCCAGCACACTCGCCCACAGCGCGGCAGATGACTGCCAGCCGCCGCCCGCCACGGCTGTCGAGGTCGAGGTTCCCAGCCGGCGACCCTTCTCCACGGCAGCCCGCATCCGGCTAAGGACAGCCTCGCACATGACCGCGAGGCCCGACCCCGCACGGCCCCGTTCCCCTGCGGCGAGGCTCCCAGCGCGGCCCAGGCACCGCAGCAGCACAGCCATCGCGGTGTAACTCCCCTTGGTGTGCAGGAAGAGCAGGCCCGGGGGGGCTCGGGGGAGGTTCGGCGCCTTCACCGCGGCCCTGCCGCTGGTCTCCGGCCCCACAGATGCCCCGCCGGGTGCCACGGTGCTGTCCTCCACCAGGTCGAACCCAAGAGCCGCCCACACGGCAGGGTCCCCTGAGTCATGAAGGAACAAGCCCGGCGCGGAGACATCGGTGGCCATCGCGCCGGACGCGGCGTCGAGAAGCCTCTCCAGCCTCTGGGGGCTGGCCAGGAAGTCTGCGGAGATCCTCTCCACCCCCGCGACACGGATGGCCATCGCCAGCCGCCCCAGGTGCCTCTGCGCGTCGTCGGCGGATGCCTTGCACACCTCCTCGGCTGCGCCAATCATTTCCTCGATCATTGTCCGCATCAAGCTCCATCCCACGTGCACCGCGTCCTCCTCCAACCCCTCGGCGACGCAGTCATCCGCATGACCCGAGGTGTCGCTGCTGGTGTCGGCCCGGTCCTCCGGCCATGACGTCGGTGCCCCCATAGCCCTCACGTCCACACCTAGCAAGCCCCCGTTCAGATCGGGGCCCGTGTCAAGCGTGGGTGCAAATGCGCCGTCCAGGTCGCCGTCAAGCGGCTCACCGGGGAGGATGCCAGTGCTCCCCAAGCCCTGTGGGCCACCAAACAGCCGCAGGTACTGTGCTCGCAGGTCCTCCCCGTCATCAGCATCCTGCTCGATGGCCCCGTCAGAGAAGAAGCCGGGACCGGCGGCGGTAGGGAATCCCATGTCGTCGACGCCCGAGGTACCACGGCGCTCGTCCTGCCGTGCCTGCCGCTCGAGCCGGGCGATGCGTGGCGGGGCGCCATCGTAGACGCGGACCGCCGACAGCGCCTCGCGGGCGGGGAGCGACACGACCTCCTCCGTGTCGGCAGCTAGGGCCAGAAGAGTGCCCAAGAGCAGTTTGGAGCACTGTCCAAGTGCCACAGGGGCGCTGATTAGGGCACGAGCGCACCCTCGGGCACAGGCGGCACGCACCGCCCTCGATGGGTGAGCGGCAGCCCGCGGCACCACCAGGCCCAGGCACTGCGCAACCTTGGCAGAGGAGGCGACCGCCCAGTCCGCATCTCTCACAACCAGCAGCGACGCTGCCCCCTCCCCCTTCCGCTCGACCTTCCCCGGCGCGGGTGCGGGGGGCGGCTCGGCAGTGCCTTTGCCCCCCGTCTCCTCCACAACTGCAGCCTCTGAGCCCCCGGAGAGCGCCTTAAGCTTGCCCAGGGCCGTGGCTAGGGAGACGCGATCCTCGCCCCCTGCGACGACCGCTTCGTCCTGCGACCCCTCCCGCCCCCGCTGCCACACCTCGCGGACAACGCCATCCCCAAGGGTGACGTCGCCGAGACCCAGGTCGACCACGGCGAAGAGGCTGTCCATCGCCCCCGCCGCCGCCTCCTTCCCCGGCTGAGCCGGCCCCAGCGTCCTGATACCGATGCCCCCAGTCGCCTCGACCACCACCTTAGTGAGCCCGGAGGCCACCCCGGGGAGGAAGGCGGCGACGACGTCTGGGCTCTGCACAGCCGCGCAAACCTGGCCCACCAGGCTGACACTCAGGGACCGCACCTCCGGGCTCCCCGAGGCCCCCGCAGAGACCTCCTCGAGCGCACACTTCACCAGAGCGGATAGACAGAACCCGATGATGGGGAGGGCGGCGTCGGAGCGGAGGGCCGAAGCGTCCCCACCGTCATCGAGGCCCAAGTCGCCACCCATGGCCAGGTCGTCCGGCGTCAGGAACGGCGGCGGGACGCGCCTCGACGGCTCGGCGCGCAGCGCCCGCTCCTTGTCCATGATCAGTCCCATGCACTGGAGGGCCAGAAGCCGGGGCTCCTCCCCGACCCTGCCCCTTCCGGCGTCAAGCACGGCCGAGAGCCGCTGCAGCACTGACACCCGCGCCTCCCCCCCGAATACGTCCCTCTCGCAGACAGCCCTGAGGGCGCCCAGGGCCTTCTCCAGAGCCAGCTGGCTGCCCGCCCCGGGGAGGGGCTTGGTGCCCGAGCCCGTGGAGGACTCGATCGCCAGGAACAGCGGGAGCATCATGAAGTCTGCGCACACGCGGAGATGCTCCCGGGGGGAGGCCTCCGCGTGGGATCTGAGGTCCGTCAGCAGCTGCGGGATGTCCCCTGGAGGGGTGTCGGCATCAAGGACCCTCCCACAGAGGTCCTGGACTGCCCCCAGCGTCTTCAGGTACCCCTCCCTGCCGTCCCCCGGGCCGGTCCCGCCGGCCCCGGCCCCGTCCCTCGGCAGGGCCCCTGCCTGCGGCTGGGACGGGCCCTCCTCCCCAGGGACGGCGAACCGGCGCCGCAGGGTGTCCCCCGCGGCGCGCGCCTCGCGCGGCGTCGCGAGCCCCGCCTCGCCGCCCGCGGCGCTGAGCATCCACTCGACAAAGGCGTCAGCCCCGAGCCCCGACAGGTCGAGGTTGGCGCCGGGCGCCCCGGGGTCGGGCCCCGCCATCGCAGCTCAGGCGCCGGAGCACAGCCAGGCACCCGCGACGAGCAGGACCAACCCGGGGGCCAGGAGCCGGAGGTCGTAGCTGCCGCCCAGGGAGAGCTCGGCCGCCGTGGAGGAGAGCAGGAAAAAGGCCCGGCTGGTGGGGTCGGCGCGGGACAGGTCCCCAAGGGGCAGGAGGGCGTTGTAGAGGAGCGTCGAGGCGAAGGCGCCCGCCTGGCCGACGACGAACGCAGGGGTGAGGGCGGGGGACCTGCGGGCCTCCGCTGCCTGCCGCGAGCCGAGGGCCTGGAGCTGCTCGAACGCGCCAGCGAGGGACCCCTGGAGGGCAAACAGAGCGGCCAGGGCAGTCGGGGAGCTGGGCAGCATCCCACGGGCGCAGCCTCAGTCGCGGTCCTGGGGCGCCGGGGCGTCCTTCGGGGGCGGGGCAGACGGCTCGCCGTACGCAAGCCTGTTGAGGACGGCCCGGACGGAGCCCTTGACGGCGGACGAGACCCCCGAGAGGTCGATGGACGGGAGCCCCGGGCTCGGCACGAGGTCCCAGACGCTCCCCTTGGAGGCGACCGAGTGCTTGTACTGTTCGTTGGTCGTGACGAGCTCCTCGTACCCGAGGATGCCAAAGCCGATGAGCGGGATCCTGCGTGGGCGCGCGTGAGGGGACGGAGGGTGGGCGAGTGGGGGGGCGGGGGCGGGAGGGGGGGCGCAGCTGGGGGCCGAATCGGGCTCACTGGGACAGTTCCGGGGAGGTGGTGCACTGCCTGTCGATAAAATCCTCTCACCAGGCGAGGCTTTCGATGCGTTCGAGCTTCTTCTCCCGCTGCTCCTGCCGGTTCATGCGAAAGAGGTGGCGAATTCCAGTGATCTTCCTTCTCACGATGCGCGCCTCGAATGCGCTTACCAGGCCAGCAGACATGACACCTGCAACCGCATATGAATGATAATGACAGTCTGTACTTTCGTGACCGTTTGGTAGAGAACGGGCGAGCTGCGGATCGCATTTCTTCCAGGGCGTCCAGGTCCGCGAAGCTGCCCGGTGGCCGGCCCAGGGGACGATTGCCCCACGCGGCTGTCCGGGCCGAAGCATCGGTGACGAGTGGATCACGGTCTGCACAGAGATGGTAGCCTTACCCGGCCTGGGCAGAGATTTAGCCTCAGCTCTTTCTCGGAGAAAGAGAGGAGGCACCCTGGGGAGTCTCTCAACACGGAGGGGTGCGGTCTGGCGCCAGACTCACCTCTTACGGAGCGTCTGGGGGCGCGTGCAGAGACGCGGAGACCGCCGCGCGTGTCCCGGGCCCGGCTGGGGTCGGGCGAGCGCCCTTCGGGCACCCGCGCAGACGCCTCGCGCCCTCTGGCGACCAAGCAGCCCGGCCCGACGCCCGCGGCCTGGTCCCAAAGTCCGGCGTGTCACTGAGGTCGGTGTCCGCGCACTCTACGCGGCTTCAAGAAACGCCGAGAGGGAGGGTGGGCTACGCAACGGGCCTGTCTAAGGCCGGGGGTCAAAAATGGGGTCCTTGCCCCTGCGGGGGCCGTCCTCAGTTGAAGGCCGAGGTGATGGCCGCCTTGATGTCGGCGTAGACGTCGTCGCGGGCGCGGTTGCCGTCGATCCTGACGATCATCCCCTCGTAGGCGTTCAGGCAGTCCTGGTTCTTGTAGAAAACCTCGAGGCGAGACTTGGCCTTCTCCTCGGTGTCGTCCGAGCGCTGCACGCAGCGCTCGAGGACGTCGGCCGGGGGCGGGTTGAAGGTGAGGTGGTAGATCTTGCCCGTCTCGGGGTCGGAGCGGCGGCCCACCACGCGCTCGATGAGAACCTCGTCCGGCACCTCGAGCACGAGCACGAGCTTGGGGGAGATGCCGGCGTCCTCGAGGGACTGGGCCTGGGAGGCCGAGCGGGGGTACCCGTCGAGGAGCCACCCGGCCTTGCCGCAGTCGTCCTGCGTGAGGCGGTCCTTCACCATGCCGGTGACCACGGCGTCGGGCACGAGCTGGCCCTTGTCCATGAACTCCTTGGCCGTCTTGCCGTTCTCGGTCCCGGCGGCGACCTCGGCGCGGAGGAGGTCCCCCGCAGAGATGTGCACCAGGCCGAGGTCCGAGACAATCGTCTCACACTGGGTGCCCTTGCCCGAGGCAGGGGGGCCCGAGATGATGATCTGAGGCTTGCCGGCCTTCATCACGACGCGGGCGCGCAGGGCCACCTGGCGGGGCGCCACGCGGGCTGCGGGCGGTAGGGCGGCTTCAGGGGGAGGGGGTTGTGCTGGGGGCGACCCCAGCAAGCTCGCACCCTCCCGAAAGAACGCCTTTCATCAGTCTAACGGCACAAAATCAGCCGATTATACTGCAAAATGGCTTTTAAAGGCCGCCATTTCCACCGCCAGTCACGTTTGTGGCCTTGAGGGGCCGCAGCGACGGCCAAGCCCCTCCCCCTTGACGGCTGGAGCGAGACTCCCACCATGTTCGCATCCCCATGCCCGATCCCTCATTCTACTGGAGCCGTCCTAACATTTCCCCCGACCAGTACGCCTCGAAACAGCCATCTCGGGGGAAAGGGCGGGGAAGGCTCCCCAGGACTCCGCCGATGGGGGGATGGAGTGGGACTTGTGGTGGGGGGCGCTCTCGCGCCGGCTCGCGGGGGCGATTCCCAGGGTTTCGGGGCGATACCGACGGCATGCGACTACCATGAGCGAATTTATTACGAGAAGCGTCTCCAAAACGGCCGACGATACCTCTCGAGTTACGGGTGGGGGGGAAACGGGGGGCGTAAGGGATGCGTATTTTTGCGCAATCGTTCTCCCAAAAGCCACAAAGTCTTGTTGAAGCATGGTATATGTACTCACCGCGCGCGCCGAAGGAGGCGGGCCTCGAGGAAACAACAGCGGCGGAGGCCATCTCTCTCTCTCAACAACAGCTGGCCAGGGAAGGCGGTGGTGTGGTTGGAGGGCAGGGGGGGGAGGAATAAATTCCGTGGAAAGGGGGAGAGGATGGCATGAGCGTCACTATTGTAGCGCGGAACCCACTGTAGGCTGGAAATGGTGCCCCCCTAGGGCGAAATCCTGCGTCGGACCCGGGGGATTATTTCTTGCGGAAAGGGTCCATTCCAGGATGTTTCTGCACCAAAATCTCGAGAGAATGGTCAAACATGATCATTTTCGCGGTTTCGTATCGAATACGCAGTAGTTCATTCCGTAAGCGGTGCGCACGCGCCTGGTCCTCCCTCGATCCCCCCCCAAAAAAACTCGCCCCCGCGATGCTCAGGGTCGGGCCAGCGTCCTGTCAACACGGGACGTGCGGCTTGCGTCAGGGAATTGTCGCCAATCGCGACGTCTTCCGCGCCCTCAGAACCCTCCCTGGCTCCGTGCAGCCCGGGCTCGCCCATGTGGGAATCCCTCGTCGAGTCGTCGCGCGGGGCCGCGTCGAGTCACGAGACCTCTTACTTGGGGACCTCATGTGCTTGTGGACATTTTGCGTATGTGAGGGCCCCCTCTCTCCCCCCGTCAACGCGCTGGCCCGTGCCCACCGCCCTCCCAGCCCCCCTGAGGCTGGTCTGTGGGTGACCGAAATGTGCGGCAGGCCAGCCCCCCACACTTCGGGAGCCCATTGAGTCCCATAGGGGATCTATCCGTCGTGGACCTTGCCTGAGTGCACCGATCACCTGCTCCCTGGGCCGCAGACAAGCAAGTTTCCGGCGTCGTGGCCGACCCTGCGTTCCCCGGGTGGACAGCGCCCATCGATATCCAGCCCCAACACGTCGCCGAGTTCCTGTCATACAGCAGCAGCACGGTTCTGACGTGGTTCTTCGTTTGCCTTCTCCTGGGCGGCTACCGGGCGTCGACGACCGCGTCCCTCGACGAGGTCAGGATGCCGCCGCGCCCACAGGGGGCTAGGTCAGGGCGCCCGTCGGGGCGCCGTCTCGGAGGGCGCCCCCCCACCCTAGCCCTGGCGCTACCGCGCCACCCATCCAACCCGCCGCGCCCCCTAGCTCCCCCCCGCGTGGCCGTTCCCGGTCGCAACCCAGACAAGCGGCCCCAGTCCCCCCCAAACCCTGCAGGCTGTCAGGAAGGTGGTGGCGGTCTGGAGCATCCAGCAGCCCGTGTGCATCGCCCATATGCTGCTGGCTGTGGCGGTGGAGAACGGTAGGTTGGTCTCAGATCTATCGGGCCCGTTGTACCTGCCCTTTGCGATGCGGGGCCCGCTGGAGCCCGTCACGGGGGCCGTCGGGATCCTCGGACTCATGTGCGCCTGGCGGGGGCTTTACCACGCCTTCTACGAGCGGTGGAGCGCCATGGAGGAGGGCGACATGCTTCGCGCTCAGGGAGCCTACAGGCAGGCGGTGGGCGTGTCACTGGCGCTCGCAGGGGCGTTCGAGGCGGGTCTCCTGGCCCTGCAGGCCGACCCGGCCGCGACGCTCGCCTTCCTCCAGCTCTGAACGCCGGCACGCTTGGGGGCCGAGGCTCCGCGGCGCTGCTCGGCCCTTGAACGTGCCTACTGGGCGGGAGCTCGCGGGACTGGGACTCCCGCACGGCTCGGGGTCGGGGGGCCTCTTCGGCCGCCGCGAGAAATGGCCGGTCGTTGTGCCCCACCCAGCATAAGGCCATCCTTGTCGTACTCCGGGTGACCCCGCGCATTGACCCGCGTGCGTGTTCAGGATGGAAGACGCCAATGTACCGGGGCTCTCTCGGTGCAGTGCAGACTCGTAATCGCGCCGAGCGGGTACCACTGCTGGCACATCGGCAGGAAAGAGGGCTCAGATACCGGGCGGTGAAGTGTCTCGAGAACCCCCCGTTTCCTCCCATTTTCTTCAGATCGACGAACCCCGCTCGACGCACACCCAGCTTAAAGGGATCCATACTTGTTGACCACTGGAGTTCCAAAACACGGAGGCTCATGGCGTCCCGCGGGCTGCTGAACAACTAACCGTTTCGCCCGGCCCGCGTTGGCGCGCGTTGGTCTAGCACAAGTCTAAAGAAGGCGCCGTCGGCGACGGAAGCGGCAATGGAGAGCTCATCCCTCCTTGCCGAGCCCTCCAGGGCCCTCAGCTCGGGGCGCAGGGACCGGCTCGAGACGTCGTTGCAGGTGGGGTCCCGGAGCACCCTCCTAACCCCAGGCTACCTCCCCGGGGGTGCCCTGCACCGCCGGGCGCGCCGATCGCCGGTCGCCAACCCGCCACCGAGGGAGCGCGCCCAACACCCACCCCTCTCGCCCCACCCACCGCCCCGCAGGACGCTCTGGGCGTCGTGCTGGGCGCCACAGACGAGGCGGTCGCTTCGGACGGGCACGCGGGCGAGCTTGTGGCGGCGCTGGCGGGCCTCCTCGGGGACAAGGCGCACGGGATCCGCGCGGCGCAGTGCCTCGGAGCGATGGCGCGCAAGGAGGCTAGGCACCTGGCGTTGTCCCCGGGCGCGCCGGGGGCCCCGCTCCCCGCCGCTCTGGCGTGGGTGGAGGCGGAAGTGGCAGCGGCCAAGCCGGACCGCAAGGGGCGGACCCACCGGGCCACGGCCCTGTCGATCGCCGTCGCCGCAGTGAGCGCGTGCGAGGGCGCCACCGCGGCGCCGGAGGGGGATCCGGACGCCCCGCACCCGCCCCCGCCCCCGCCCCCCGTGCGGCTCTGTGACGCTCTCCTGGGGGCGGTGGAGGCGGCCGCGGGGTTCGCCCCCGCGCTGTCCGCCGAGTCGGTGACGGCCCTAGCCCGGGCCATGGCGTCCCTGGCCGGGGCCGGGCGGGCGGGCGAGGCCGCGCCCGAGGGGCGGGTCGGCCAGGCCCTGTCGACCGTCCTGCTGAGGGTAGGGTCCCACGCAGTGGTGGCCGGGGCCCAGGCGGTGGGGGCGCTGACGCCGCTCCTCGGGTGCGCCGCGACGGAGCGGGGCAACCGGGTGCTGCGCGACGGGGCGCAGCGGTGCCTGCAGGAGATGCGGGCGCTCGCCTCCTCGGACGACCCCTCCGAGATGCCCCCCGTGATGGCCATCCCCCTCTCCGCCTCCGCGCCGCCGCGGTCCCACGCCCCGCCCCGCGCCGGCGCCCCCCAGGCTCCTCTCGCCGCCTCGGAGCGCCAGTCCCGCCTCGCCCTCCTCCACGCCGACCTCGTCGTGGTCATGGAGGTCCTCAAGTCTGTCCTGGAGCCCTGCCGGGTGTCCGAGGGGGGCACCCCGGTTTCCCTATCGGGCTCCGGGTCCTCGTCCCCCTCGAGCGACGGGGGCGCGAGCCCCGCCCTGTCCTCTCCCCGGGGGACGGGCGACGGAGGCGGGGGCCGCGGGCCCTCCTCCTCCCCGACGTCGCCCCGGCCGCGCAGCCCGGGGGAGGCGCCGTCCCCCAGGGAGGCGCCGTCCCCCGCCTCCTACATGCCAGCCGGTGAGCGCAGCCGAGCGCTCGAGTGGGGGAGCCAAGCCCTCGGGCAAGCGGTGGAGCTGGTAGTCAGCGGCCTGCGGGAGCACCGGGCAGCCCTCAAGCCGGCCGCCGGGCCCCGCGGCCCCAGTCTGGTCGTCTCGCTGTGCCGGCCGATCGTGAGGATGTGCCGGACCGTGGCGGGCGCCGCAGGGCGCGCGGCGGACCCGGAGATCGCCGCCGCGATGCTCCAGGGTGGGCTCGAGAGTGCCTGTCACGTCGTCGAGTCACTGGCTGTCCGGCCGGTGCTCCCCATTCGGCCCACCGCCACAGTGCTACAGCTCTTCTCCGACATGCTGGCCAGCCTCCCCGGGGGCGGCGGGGGGCTCTCGCCGGCCCCGCTCGAGCGCATCCTCGCTCCGGGCTCGGAGTTCTGGGACCTCGCGTCCACCTCGCACGGGGAGCTGCAGCGCGCCGCCGGGGCAGCGCTGGTCCAGGCGTCCTCCGTGGGGGGGGCGGCGATGCGCGAGGCCGTCTTGTCGGCCGTCCTCTCGGCCAGCGAGCGTCGGGTGCGGACCATGAGCGGGCAGCAGCCCCAGACCATGGCCGGGCCGGGGCCGAGGGAGGCCGGGGGGGTGAGCGAGAGCGACGATACCGAGAGCACCGGGCCGGCGCGGAGGTGGAGCAGCCAGGGAGAGAGGGGCCCGTCGGATCCGGGGGCGGCGCGGGGCGTGTGGGGAGGGGCGGCACCGCTCCTGCGCTTCTCCCTGTCGGTCCTCCAACGCATCTGGGGGGGCGCGGCCGTGGAGCCGGGGGGCGTGGCCGGCGGGGACGGGGCCCCCGATGCGGCAGAGTCCGCGACCCGCTCCCGCCGCCGGACGGTGGCCCTCCTCGGGGACCTGTGCGCCAATGCCACGATCGCGGTGACGGAGGAGGAGCTCCACGTGGGGGCCCTCAAGCTCATGCGCCGCCTGTGGACGGGGACCCCGCGCGAGTGCGAGGCCCTGCTGGCGGCCGTCCTGGCGCTGCGCCCGTCGCAGCACATCCAGCTGGACGTCTTCGACTGGCTGCTGGCCATGCTCAAGAGCGCCCCGGCCGAGGTGCCGCGGGCCGCGGAGGAGCCGCTGCTGGACGTCCTGCTGAAGCAGGTGCTGGCGAGCTGCGAGTCCACCAGCGCGCACGTTTCCGGGGCGGCCGTGTCGGCGCTGGGCAAGGCCGTCACCCTGCGCCCGCTGACCCCGCTGCAGATGCCCGAGGTCGCCGTCCTCCTCGCCCGCCTCCTCAGCCACCCGTCCAACAAGATGCGCAGCAAGGCGTCGGAGATCCTGCACGCCATCTCCCCCTTTGCGGCGGCCGGGGCCCACCCAGCGCTGTCCGACCCGCTCGGGGGATTCCACTGGACCCAGCGCCAGGACGACCGCGCCAGCGACGACGGGAGCAGGGAGGGCGTGCCCTCCACCTCCGGAAGGCCGCCCTCCTCCAAGCAGCCCCCGGACAGGGCCTCGGGCCGGGTGCGCCTGGCCGCCGCGCACGTGCAGGCCTTCTTCGCGGCACTCGGCGGCCCGGAGTTCGCGGTGCTGGCGGGGAAGGGCGAGGGAGAAGGGGGTGGGGGGCGGCGGGCGCGGGCTGAGTCGTCAGGGCGCGGGGCGGGGGCGATGCGCCCGGGGACGCACTCGCAGGACAGCCGGGGGAGCGCAGACGGCACCGAGGCGGCCCCCGGGAGGTCTGCCCTCGGGGTTGGCGCTGGGCTGGGGGGGCACCACCACCACGGGCACGGGTACCAGTCGCCGTACCCCCTCGCCTGGGTCCACGACGTGATCGTGTCCGGGGAGGGCGACGACAAGGCCAACAAGCGGCTGAAGGAGATGCGGAAGCTCCTGGCCCCCGGGGGGGACGCGACGAGGGAGCTGTGCGAGGTCACGGCGCGCACGATGGTGACGTCGCGGCTCCGGGCCCCCCTCGGGAGCATGCAGTCGACCTTCGCGGGCCTGGACGCGCTGGCCAAGTCGCTACTGAGTGAGCTCCGGGCATCCGGGGCCGCCGGGAGCGCGCAGTATGGGCCGTTCGGGGCCGGGGCGCTTGGGTCGATGGGAGTTGGCGCGATGGGAGGCATGGCCATTTGGGGCGAGGAGCGCCCCGCACAGCAGGGCCTGTGCCCCGTGCAGCGCGGGCGCGTCTTCCTCGACCTGGTCTTCTGGATCGAGCGGGGCGTCGCCGAGGCGCAGCAGGCCAGGTTCGAGGGGGGGGACGAGGTGCCGGAGGCTGTGCTGGCCTTCTTCTGGGCCCACGAGGGGGCGTGCCAGGGGCAAATCGCGCGAATGCGGGGGACGCTGCTGCAGATCGCCAGCGCTGTCGGGTACCACCACGCGGCCGTGCACTTCGGCATGGCGTGGATGGCGGCGCTTGTGGCCAAGGTTCAGGTGGCGCTGTCGGGGGGGGCCGAGTCCAGCGACGCGCCCACGGCCCCGGGCACCTTCGACTCGCGCAGCACGAGTGCCTTCGAGGAGCGCTCGCGGCACGGGGACCAGCGCCCCGCCCTGGCGCGGCTCCTGGGGGAGCTCCTGCGGGCCGCCCAGGTGGTCGCCGCCGCCCTGGCGTGGCTCGGGGACGCCGACGGGGCCCTGGGGGTGCACACCTGGGTGAGCCCCGTCGTGCAGCAGGCGGTGAAGGCCGCGTACCCGGACGAGGCCGTCGCCCCCCTCGCGGGCCTCGCGGGGGGCCTGGTGGGTATGGGCGGGCCGAGCCTCCCCGAGGGCATCTCGCGGCACCGGTGGTCGCGGGTGGCGGGGGCCAGCCTGAACGAGGGTCTCGCGCTGAGCCAGGGGGGGGGGTACCTCGGGGGCCGGGAGAGCAGCCAGGGGGTCGTCGCGGGGCTCGGGAGCCTCATCGGGCAGCACGGGCGGCACAGCCTGAGCCAGCTGAACCTCCTCGCCGCGGGGCTCAGCCAGGGGGGCGTGGGGGCCGACGTGGGGGCCTGGGGAGGGTCCAGCCTGTACGGGTGGGACCACCCGTACATGGCCGCGCCCGCCCCGTCCATCGCTCAGGTCGCCGCGGACAGCGTCCGCTTCGTCCTGGCGTACGCCGAGGTGTCCAAGGGGGACCTCGCCGCGGCCATGGCGCACCTGCACGTGGTGCTGGCGGACGAGAAGGCCCTCCGCCTGCTGGGGGCGGGCGGGTGCCAGGACCTGGCGCACCTCGGGTGCTGGGCCGCGAGCCAGGCGGAGGACCCCATCGCCCTGCAGTACTGGGTCCGGGCGTGCCGGAACCGCGCCAACGAGGCCGAGGAGGGCAGCGAGATCCGCCAGGGGCTCGGCCTCACCCCCCGGGACACGGCCGTGTACTACGCCGAGGCCCACGTCATGCGGGGGGACACGGAGCGGGCGCACAAGTACGTCAAGGGGCTCGTCAGCAGCCGGGACGGGCAGGCGGCCGCCCCCGCCGACCTCACGCGGGAGTGCACGGGTGCGTACCTCAAGGCCTGCGTCCGCCTCTCGCAGTGGCAGACGGCCCTCTCGGAGCTCCCCCCGGAGCGCGACCCGCCCCTCGGCGCCGCCAGCCCCGGAGGCGCCTCGACCCGCGACGGCGGGGCCGCCGGCAGCAGCGTCCGCCCGCGCGGCTCGTCCATGGACGCCGCCCGGGCCCCGCTGTCGCGCGCCACCACGCCGGCAGCGCTCACCGTGGCGGACGCGGCGCTCTCCCCGTCGACGCCTGGCCCCATGAGGCCCCAGGCCGGCTCCGACAACGTCTTCCGGGGCAGCACCGCGGCGGCCCAGATGCCGGGCCCGCCTGCCGGGCCGGAAGCGACAGGCGAGTGGGTGCTCCGCCTGCGCAGCGAGCTGAAGAAGTCCCTGGAGGACCTCGACTCGTCATGCAAGGGGGTGGCCGACAGCATCGCCCTCTGGGGCCCGGCGAGCCGGGTGCAGGTCATCCGCGACGTGGCGCTTCTGGGCGCCCTGACCCTCGTCAGGGCCAAGGTCGCGACTCTCCTGGAGGCCGCGCCGCGCGCGCCCGCGGTAGCCACGCCCCCGGCGCTCAAAGCAGCCGCCGCCCTCTCGGCGGCGACGCCGCCCATCCCGGCGCCCCTATTGCACCTCCTCTCCGCGGCGTCCAAGGCGCCCCGCAACACCGCGTCCGCCCCCCTTGTGGTCCCAGCCCTGCGCGGGAGGGCGCGGGTGTGCCTGAGGGCCTGCGAGGTGGCCGGCCAGGGGCGCCCTTTCCTCTTCCTCTGGAAGGCCCTGGGCCTCTTCGGGCGCATCGCCGGCACGGGGCGCTTGGTCCTGCCAGCGGAGGCCGCCTTGCTCGCCGCGGAACCGCTCGACGGGGGGGGGCAGCTCGTCTCCTCGAATGCCGCGGAGGGGCCCGCCGTGGGCCTGGAGGAGCAGGTCGCGGCGCTGTCAGTCGCGGAGCCCCCCCCCAGCCCGGGGGCCCCGCCCCCGCGGCCGGCCGCCGCGACCCCGCGCCTGTCAGACTCCGGCGGGCTTCGCTGGGAGCCGAGCACCGGCATGCGGGGGTCCCAGGCGGCGCCCGTCTCGGTCCCGCCGGCGATGTGGCTCCGCATGGCCGACTACCTTCTCAGCCGCATCCAGGTCCGGGATGACATCCTCGACCGGCCCGTGGTGCTGCCCGGGCCGGGGCCGGCAGCGGGAGTGGAGGACGGTTCGGGGGGCGGGTGGGGGGCGTGCCTCGCGGACCGGGGGCCGCTTGTCCTCCCCCTAGAAGAGTCTCTCCCTGAGGCGACGCAGGAGCAGCTCGCTGTCGCGGCCGCCTATGCCCTCTGCCAGGACATCCTGCTGGCGGACGGGTCGGCATACGGGTCCCCCCACCAGCACATCTTCACGCTCCTCAAGCTCCTCAAGGTGGCCTCGTCGTTCGGGACCCCCGTGGTCAAATCGATCGGGGAGCAGGTGCTGAAGATCCCCGGGGCGACGTGGCGCCCGCTGGTTAGCCAGCTCATGGCCATCATCTTCAAGCGGCAAGGGCCCCTTGACCCTGACAGCAGGGCGTCGCCAGCGGCCACCCACCTGGCGGAGATGGTGCTGCTGTACCTCGCCAACCACGCGCCCCAGGTGGTTTTGTACCCCGTTGTGGTCGAGACGCGCGCCCATGCTGCCAAATACTCGCACGCGAGGCCCAAGCTTTCGGCGGCCATGGCCATGCTGCGGCAGCAGGCGGGCGGGCACACGGTGGCCAACATGGACACGATGCTCCAGGAGCTGGACCGCATCACGCTCCTGTGGGAGGAGCTCTGGGCCTCCACCCTATCCCGCGCCTGCCGCGACTTCCAGAAGCGCATGCACAAGTTCCTGCTCGAGGTGCAGGAACTCGGGGTGGACTCGTCACAGGTCCAGGAGCAGGCGCCTGTCCCCGCCGAGGTCCTCAACACGTGGCGGGCCGTCATGGGCCCGACCCTCCAGCACCTCGAGCACGCCAGTCAAGTCACCTCCCAGGCCCCGCAGACGCCGCAGGAGCGCTGGTTCGCCACGACGTACCAGCCCCGCCTTGCCCAGGTCGTCTCGGACGTCAGGCAGCCCACGGGCGCCGTCCTCCGCGACCTCGGCGGGCTCTACACCCGCCTCGACGACCTCCGCGCGCAGCTCCAGGCGGAGATGGCGTCCTCCCAGGTGGAGCTCAGCGCCGTGTCCCCCAAGCTGGCCGAGGGCCTCGACTACTCGGCGGTCCCAGTGCCAGCCGAGTCCAGCGTCAAGTACCCTGACGCGGGGGAGGGCCCGCTCCCCGCATGGCCCGGCCCGGCCGTGTCGCAGTGGTGGAGGACTGACGTGCTCTCGCACATCCAGGGGGCCGTGCAGATCCTCCACTCGAAGACGCGCCCGAAGCGCATCACCATGGTCCGGGCAGACGGCGTCGCCCTCGACTTCCTGCTCAAGGGCCGCGAGGACCTCCGCCTGGACCAGCGCGTCATGACCATGCTCCGGGCCTTCAACGCCTCCATGCTCCAACACGAGGCCGTGTCTAGCCGGCACGACGTCCGCGCCCTCCGCGTGAGGGTCTACGACGTCGTGCCCCTGGGGAACCTCTTCGGCCTCATTGGGTGGGTCAGGGGCGCTGAGGGCCTTTACGGGATCTTTGAGGCCCACGAGGCGTGCCGGCAGCGGGCGCTACTTGCCCAGCGCAAGGCGGGCCAGCATGACGGCGCCTCTCACGACGACAGCAGCGGCAGGGGCTCCGCCTCGCGGGACAGTGGGGAGGGCCCGCGCACACCCTGGAGCCAGAGAGACGGCAGGGACAGCGACGGGAAGAAGGGGGTCAGCGTAAACCTGATGCAGCAGTTCTACGTCAAGCTCGTCGAGCTGCTTGTGGTGGAAGGGTGTGTCCCCGCGGACAACCCGTCCCTGCCGCACCGGTCGCGGTGGAGCCGGTCAGCGCTCAAGAAGGCGGTGTCTGCGCTGCAGAGCACCGGCCCCAAGCATGTCCTGTCCCGGCGCCTGATGATCTCCTCGGGCGGCCTGTGCGAGTACTGGGGGCGCCAGGGGACGTTCACGCAGTCCATGGCGGCCGCCTCGATGCTCGGGTGGGTCCTAGGCCTCGGGGACCGCCACCCCGACAACATCCTGGTTGACCTGGCGACGGGAGAGGTGGTCCACATCGACTACAACGTCATTTTCGACGCCGGCCTCTGGCTCGAGGTCCCGGAGAAGGTGCCCTTCCGGCTCACCGTCAGCCTCCAGCACGCGCTGGGGCCGATGGGCGCGCAGGGGCGCTTCAAGCTGCTCTCCGAGCGCGTCGTCGAGATGCTGCGCTCACGTCAGGGGGACGCACTGCTCCTCGCTGAATCGTTCCTGCTGGATCCCCTCGTGGACTGGGCGGCCGAGCGCCACGAGGGCGCGGCGCGCATGGAGATGGACTTCCTGGTGACCCTGCAGCTCCTCAGCAACAAGCTGCACAAGGACATGCCCCCTTTCGTCGCCTCGTGCTCGGCCGCCCGCAGCGCCCTGGACAAGCTGATCCGCGCGGTGGGGGCGGTCATGGAGCACTCGGTCGGGCACGAGGACGAGCACTCCCCCAGCGTGGTGCACCTGCACGCTCACGCCGTCGAGGCTGCGGAGGCGGCGGCGATCGCGCAGAGCCGCCTCGTCAGCGCCACGGAGGAGCAGGAGCAAGTGGCCGACGTTGCCAACCGCATGGGGCACGCCTGCCGGGAGCTCCAGGAGTCCCTGACGTCGGTAATATCGCGCCTGCGCAAGTCCGTGCACGAGTTTGGCGTGGAGATGCAGACGCACAAGGACCTCGTCCACGAGCTCAGGCGGAGCGACCCCTGGCCGCTGGAGGCGGAGCCTCAGGAGTACCTGGCCGAGCGGGCGCACCCCTATGCCGTGGACCTCCGCATCGCGACCGACGCGGCCCTGCAGACGGTGCAGAGGGCCGGCGCGTGGGGTTGGGCGGGGGTGGCGCTAAGGACAGCCCAGGACTGCGACGGGCAGGGCTGGGCGCTGCTGGTCGAGAGGGACCAGATCCTGGCGACGGCCGTCGACGCCGCCCGCGAGTACATCGCCGCCCTCTCCCGCATCTGCCCCCCCGACTACGAGTCGACCAGCGCCATCGAGCAGTGGAACCAGGGCCTCGAGCCCCTCATCGCCGTCTCGGCGAGGGAGGAGTTCACTGTGGAGAGCGTGCACGCGGCGTGGAGAACCGTCGAGTCCCAGACCCCCTCCCTCTCCCAGGTCCTCCTCACCCTGAAGGACCTTGAGCGTGGGCTCGAGCACGCCCAGCGGGAGCTCAAGAGGGCCTCGGGGGCCGCCGCGGAGGGGAGCCAGATCGCTGACATCATGGAGAACTGGCCGTCGGAGGAGGAGGCCGTCGAGCCCGACTCGCCCCTGTCCGAGACGCTCCAGGCCGTGCTCGAGCTGAACCAGGGCACGGCCACGGTCTCGTCCCTGCGCCACGCCATCTGGCTGTCCCTGAACCATGCGGCCGAGACGATTGCCGGGTCGAAGGCGCGCGGGGGCGCGGCGGTGCTGGGAACCGTGTCAGAGGTGTGCCAGAAGATCGCAACCCTGCGGGTCGCCCTTGTCGACTCCCGGAAGTCGGACGAGATCCTCCCCGAGTGGAGTGTGCGGGGCGTCCTCGCTGCGCACAGCATGGCCCACGCCTCGGTGCGGGCCGTCTGCGGGCTCGGAGCCTGCATGCCCCGGGTCGTCGACGCGCTCACCCGCCCCAACTGGCAGGCGACCATAGAGGCGGCCCGCCAGGTCAGGGAGGCAGTGGATGCCGTCACCGGCAGCATCGGGCTTGGGTGGTGGACAGCGCAGGGCATCACCAAGTCTTCTGACTTCCAGGCCACCGCCAGCTTCGGTGCGGGGGTATCTGACGGCCTCTCGGCGGGATCGGTTACCGACGTCGTCCGCTCCATCGAGGCGTGTCGGCAGATGCTGCCGCGGGGGGCGGTGAGCGCCTTCGCTGACGAGCTCCTGAGCCTGCTCAAGGTCGTTGCCGCGTGGGTCGAGGTGGCCGGGTCGGGCGGGAAGATTGCCGGGGCGGAGGTCGCCGCGGACGTCTCTCAGCAGTGCGTGAGCGCCGTTTCCGCGCTGTGGAAGTCCGTGTTCGATCCCCGGGAGCCCCTCAAGACACAGCCACAAGCCCTGGAGGACTTCGCCTCCAGGTTGTGGGCCTTCGTGGCCACTGCAGCCAGGCACTCGGTCGTCGAGGCCTCCGAGGTGACCTGGGCGCAGCCCTACGCCGGCGGGGGGGGGGCTGATCCAGGGCAGTACTCCTCGCAGGTCGCCCAGTGGGACTTGACGGGTGGCTCGTCTCCTCCCCCACTGGACACGGAGTCGTCCTTCGAGACCTCGGCCGGCTTCCGTCACTTCCGCGACCCCAACGCGTACGGGGCACACTCGACAATAGCATGGGGCGGGGACATCGCCAACAACTCGCGCGAGCACCCCGTCGAGGTCAGCAGCTACCTCTGGGGCGGTCCTGGGGCTGACGCCGGCGGCTGGGGCATGGCGACAGGGTGGCCGGGGGGCACCTCTGCAGAGCTCGCGTCCGACGTCGACGGGCTCGCCGTGGACCCGAACAAGATGGCGCTGCCCCCGGCGGTGTCCACGTTGGGCGCCACCGGGTTCTACACCGGCTCAGGGTCCTACGTGTCGGGCCAGGGTTCGGGCGGCTCGGGGACGACTGTCCCACACCCCGGTCCGAGGGGCGCCTCCCCTCTCCATCCTGTCGCCGCGCGCGTGCCGCCGCCGCTGGAGGTCCCGGGCATGGTAAATTCGCCCTCGCCCGCCACTGCGCTCCCCTCCTGGGCCAAACTCCCGCAGCTGCTCGCGGACCAGTCGCCCCGCGGCATGGGCACGCCCCAGGCCGGGGCTCGCCGGGCGGCGGTCCGGGGGACGCGCCCCCCCTCCCTGGCCCGCGGCGGGCCAGCCGCGGCGGGCCAGCCAATGGGGGCGCCGTCGCTCGTCCCCGCGGGCTCGGGGGGTGCCGGCAGCCAGCCCGCCCAGCAGCTGGCGGCGGGCCACGTCCTTGCGGAAGCCCTGGAGGTGTCCGGGAGCGAGGCGGGCTGGGCGGTGGGGAAGCTGGCCGCGGTCCGGAGGACCCTCCTGCAGCAGGAGGTGCGGGTGCGCGAGGCCCGCGTCGTCCAGCACTGCTGGCTGTACGACCACCTGCTCGTGCAGGGGGGCGTGTACCCGGCCGCCCTCCCGGCGCTGGGCGCGGGCCTCGGGGGCCTCCTCGGGGGGCGGGCGGGGTGGGGCCTTCAGCGGCGGAGGACCCAGGTGCTGGGCTCGCTGCGGCGGGCGGTGGAGCACGCGGGGGGCCTGAACAAGCGCATCGACGACTGGCTCGCCGGGACCAGCGACCCCGCGGAGCGCAACGTCTCCCAGATCCTCCTCAACGTCGGCCACGCCGCCCCTGGCCAGCGACACCCAGCCGAGCCCATCATCCAGGCCCTCCACCGCCGCCGCGAGTGGCTGGCGTCGTCGTCCCTGATCACCACCCGGCTTACCAGCCTCTGCGACCGCATCCTGCGCTTCGAGGCCTCCCGGGAGGGGGTCCTCCTGCCCCGGGCTCCCCGGCCTGGGGCACCCGAGCCCGGGCCCTCCGTGCTGGTGCAGGCGGGGTCGGGGCACAGCTCCCTGACGGCGGGGTCCCAGTGCCACCTGTCGTCCCTCGGCGGGGGCGGGCATGCCCACCCCGCCATGCTGCCGCCCGCGCCCGCGCGGAGCCTCTCGGCCTTCGAGAGGGCGCCGCAGGGGGGGGGCAGGACGCACCCCGGCGCCCTGCTCATGGCGCCGCCGGGGGAGCTCGTGGTGCACCCCTCCCGGGGCAGCGGCACCCTGGCGCGGGGCAGCGGCGCCGCCGCGCCGGCGCCCGAGCAACTGGTCATCTTCGAGCACTACATCGCCCTGCTCAGGCAGGCCGAGGCGGCCGCGTCGGCCCTCCACATGGCGTCCATGCAGCTGGTGGAGGCGCAGCGGGAGGCCGAGGAGATCAGCCTGATCGTCCCCCGCCTGGCGCAGCGCTGCGAGGTGGCGCGCTTCCTGCACACCCACGCGCGCCAGGCCTTCCTGGACCGCGCCAAGCCCGCCGCCGCGCACCTCGCCGCCGCCGCCCAGCTGGTGCACGAGGGCGCCGAGGCGGTGCGGGGAGTGGACCCCCGGGTGCTCCGGAGCGTGCAGGCCGCACTGTCCGAGGCGGCCACGGCGAGCCGCGCGTCCAAGACGACGCAGTCCGTCTCGGCGTCGCTCGACAAGGCCGCGGCCCTCGCGTCCCGCGCCATCGACCACCTGGATCTCACGCGCTCGGTCGCCACCAACCTGGCCACGGCCCTCGCCTACACCCTCGACCAGGCCGCCCTCCTGGGGCACACGCAGCTGCTGGGGCCGGCGGGGCACGCGGGGCCGCCGGGGTTCCCCGGGATCGCCGCCTTCGCGACGCCCGGGGTGGGCGCGGCGCCGGAGGCGTCGGGCGAGGAGTGGAGCGAGACGATGCTGATGGGGCCATGGGAGCTGGTGTGGAGCGCGCTGTCCGACCTGGGGGCGTCGTGGGCGACGATCCAGGGCACCCCGGCGGTGGTCGCCGCGGTGGACGAGAGCGCGCGCGGGGCCGTGGAGAACCTCGTGTCGCTGGTGCACGACCGCCAGCGCCAGCACGGGATCGCGAGGGACGGCGAGGACCCCGCCGAGGCGGGCCGGGAGAGCGGGCGGGAGAGCCACCAGGAGGGGCGGCTGCGGGCGCTCATGAGGTCGGCGCCCCAGGTGGACCCCGAGGAGGAGCGGAGGATCTTCATCCGCGACGTGTACCAGCGCCTGCGGAACAAGCTCCGGGGCCGGGTCGGGCACACGGGCCGGGACCTGGCGGTGCCCGACATCGTGGCGCGCCTGAACCGCGACGCCACGAGCCTCGACAACCTCGCCGCCATGTTCGAGGGGTGGATGCCCTGGCTGTGATTGACTTGCTGGAAGGGGCGCTGGCGCGGGGCCCCCCGCAGCCTGCCCGTTGAACGCGTTCACAAAGGGGGCGCCGCGGTGCCCCGCCACGGGGCGTTCGTGGTGCGACGCGATCAGTTCGCGCCGGGCGCACCGCTCGGCTCTGCTGCCCCTGCCCTCCCTGCCCGTCTCTGACGCAGCGCCGGGGGCGGGGGCAGGGGAGCGCCTCGGGCGGCGCCCGACGGGCGCTCGAGAGATCCCCGCGCCTGCCGATGGCCCGCAGATCCAGGATCGGCTGTTCGGGAGGTTGCCCGACGAATATGTCTACTGCGCTGCGTGGTGTTCGTAGCGCCCTTCTCGTTCGCGGCTCGCTCCAGAGGTGACCGCGGCACGAGGGCGGGATCGGGCCACGCGCGAACCCTGGAACCAGATTTAAGGCCCCCTCACCGGAGCATGATCCTGAAAATCTCACGCATCGCGCCGAACTGGGCCGAGTTACACTCTCGCGAGCAACATCGCGCGCGGGGTGCAGGTTCGAACGGCATTACTTCCCCACTCGCGTCGCCGGGAGCGGTTTCCTTGAGAGATCACTCCTCGAGCGCCCCGGGCTCGGGGTGTACGACGGCGCGCGCGGCGGCTCTTCGCCCCCCCGCGCCCCACCGCTCGCTTCGAGCGCGACCCCCCCCACCCGTGCCCCCCCGCAGGGCCGGCCCCACCTGCCTCCCCCGGCTGCCCCTCGCCCGGAAGACGCTCCGCCCCCGCTCCCCGGCGACCCACGGCTCCCTCCAGCGCGCCATGGCGACGAGCGCCGGCAGCACCGCCCGCCGGCTCCTGGACTTTATCAACGAGGCCTGGACCCCGTACCACGCGGTGGACGAGGCCAAGCGCCGCCTGCTGAAGGCGGGCTACGTCCAGATCTCCGAGCGGGACGCGTGGGACCTGCAGCCCGGGGGCAAGTACTTCTTCACCCGGAACATGAGCACCCTCGTGGCGTTCGCCGTGGGCGGTCAGTACAAGGCGGGCAACGGCTTCCTCGTCGTGGGCGCCCACACCGACTCGCCCTGCCTGAAGCTCAAGCCCAAGACGGCGCGCACGCGGGAGGGCTACCTGCAGCTGGCGGTGCAGACGTACGGCGGCGGGCTCTGGCACACGTGGTTCGACCGCGACCTCGGCCTGGCCGGGCGCGTGCTCGTCCGCCGCGGGGCCGCGCTGTCCCCCGAGCTCGTCAAGATTGACCGGCCCATCCTCCGCGTGCCCATGCTGGCCATCCACCTGAACCGCGACATCTACACCGCGGGGTTCAAGCCCAACCACGAGACGGAGCTCGCGCCGGTGCTCGCCACGGAGGTCAAGGGGAAGCTCGCGGCCGCGGCGGGGGCGGCCAAGGACGCCGCCGGCGAGTGGACCGACGCCCAGTGCCCGCTCCTCCTGTCGCTCCTGGCGGACGAGCTGGGGTGCGCGCCGGGGGACATCGTCGACTTCGACCTCAACCTGTGCGACGTGCAGCCGGGCAGCGTCGGGGGCGCCAAGGAGGAGTTCCTCTTCGTGGGACGCCTGGACAACCTCGCCTCGTCCTTCACTGCCCTCGAGGCCCTGCTCGACGCGGAGGGCCTCGAGGCGGAGGGGTCGGTTCGGGCCGTGGCCCTCTTCGACCACGAGGAGGTGGGCAGCGTGAGCGCGGTGGGCGCCGGCGGGTCCGTCATGCTGGACACGATCCGCCGGGCCGCGGGCGCCATGGCCGAGGGGGCCGAGGGCGCCGTGGAGCGCGCCATGCAGGCGTCCTTCGTGGTGTCCGCCGACATGGCCCACGCGGTGCACCCCAACTACGCGGACCGCCACGAGCCGGGCCACAAGCCCATGATGCACCGGGGCGTCGTGATCAAGCACAACTGCAACCAGCGGTACGCCACCTCCAGCGTCACCGCCGCGCTCTTCCGCGAGATCGGCGCCCGCCGGGGCCTGCCCTGCCAGGAGTTTGTCGTGCGCCAGGACACGGGGTGCGGCTCCACCATCGGCCCCGTCATCTCGGCGTCCACGGGGATCCGGACCGTGGACGTGGGCGTGGCCCAGCTGTCCATGCACTCGATCCGCGAGATGTGCGGCACCGACGATATCGACCTCTCCAAGCGCCACTTCCAGGCCTTCTTCGAGGACTTCACGCAACTCGACGCCACCGTCCAGGTGGACAACTTGCCCCCGGCCGACATCAAGGGCACCATCAGCGAGCCCGACTGCGGGGAGCTCGGGAACAACCGCTAGGGGCGGGCGGGCGGACTTTGAACTTTGAGGCACTTCCGACGGGGAGGCGCGTCGAGGGACGCGGGTTGCCTGCGGCCCTCAGGCGCGCAGCGGGCTCGGGCGGCTCGGGCGCGTCCGCTGCCCCTGCGGTTCGCGGGCGGGGCGGGGGCGCGATCGGGCGGGGCGGGCGGGGCGCGCCGGGGTTGCGGGGCCGCGAGCCCGGGGAGAAGCGGTCAGAATGGTGCATGACAAATCCGTTTATCCGCACGGCCAACACCTGCCGGCCACTCAGAACAGGTCTGTGAGTAGGGTTTGTTACTCCTCATCCCGCTCCTTCCGCCGGTCACACGTACGCGGGCGCAGGGGCTCGTGGGGCGGGCCTCACCTGTCCCGGCGGATGACCGCCCTGGCCGGGCGGCGGGAGCACAGGTCGCCCGCCCGTCGCGCACCTGTCGACAGTCCTTGCCCAGTCCGCGGAGGCGCGACGAGGGCGCCTCCTTCCCCGGCGGCCTGCGTGGTGACGCAGAAAAAGTGTGAGCGTGAGCATCGAGAGTGAACCCCGTTGAGTTGGTGCGCGCAAGCGCGCACTGGTCACATAACTGTAGCTAGGCAGCACGCACCGGGGTGCGGCCGCCAGGGTTGGTGAGCTGCGCCGGCGTGACAGCGCGCGGGCGAGCCCGCGGTGTCACGGCCAGCGGTCCTACGATTTCTCGCTGGCACTCTCTGCCTCGGAACCCGGGGATTTTCGCCCAGTGCCAAGTCACAGCAGGAGCAGCCCTGGGCCTGGCGGCATTCAGTCGCACACGCAGGTCCAAGGTGGGCACTCCGCTGCGTCCCGAGGGACGCCGGCACCGATAGTGACCTTTCGAGCCCCGCTCACCTCATGGGTCCCTACCCTGTGCCGGGGCGAACCCCCCGGGGCCGGCCCAGGGCGCCCCCGGGTCGAGGACTCGTGAGCAGCCGCGGTGGCTGACGGTTAGGACGGTTGAGCACGCCCCCCCATCGGCTTCCCTGCGAGATAGCGGTCGCGGATCGGGTGCGTAAGGATCTTTCTGGAACGGTCGGCGCAAGGCAGCGGCGAGGAGATCCGGGAGAGCGTGCGGGCGCAGCCGTCAGTTGGTGGTGCATGAACGAGTTTTATCGACAGCACGGCACCTGCCGTTTCGCGACGGTTTTTTTCTATGGTAAAACGTCTTCTTCTTCACCCGGCAGAGGCACCGCGATCTCCCAGAGAGGAACTGGATCGGGAAGCGACGAGCCCATTCATTCGGGGGGTGGAAAGGGCGCTCACCTGGGCAGCTGCCCGGCAGTCCCCCCTCCGGAGGAAGTGCATGGGGGGCGGGAGCCCCCGGGCGGTCAAGAGCGGCCCCGGCCCGGTCTGCTGGACCGCCAACGAGTCGGCTCGCGTGGTCAGGCAGGTTGTGTTTCCAGCAGGGGTGGCGTTGGGCTGCGATGGGTGGGGCTGCGGTATATCTGACCCCGCCTACCCCTCCCAACGGTGCACTCTCTCCTCTCCCTTGGGGAAGGTACATGCCATTCGGCTGCCGCAAGGCAACAGGTGCGTCTGGACCCTCGAAGGCGCCCCTGGCCCGCCACGGGAACCTCCTTGGCGAACTTCTATCACTCCGGGACAATCCGATGAAGTGCTGTCCCTAAAGTGTTTATTATAAGTATTTTAGCAGGAAACGATAGGAAAAATCGCGTGCGTCCTCCCTCTCGACGTGCACCCGCGATTTCCCTAGCGCGAGGGGCGTCATACCCTACGCACCTATTGCCCCCACCCACGGGAGCGAAAAGGGGGTGATGGGTGTGTTTTTCCAGCATCTCAACCACCTACCATCGGTCTCACCCCATCGCAGGTGACTCCCGAAAGAGGGAGCCTGCCCCAAATTAACCTTCGAACCCCCCCCCCCCCCCTTCCTCCCCCATACCGGGCCCAACCCCCCCGGGGAGCCGCGCGGGGAGGAAAAGGACCGCGATGTGCGGCTCGTCCTGTCGC
>Ga0181581_10000200_pt1 | contig 43302 bp, 41 predicted proteins | sample 071ome_22_FD_132433 | JGI IMG/M metagenome (GOLD analysis project Ga0181581, IMG submission 132433) | Coastal salt marsh microbial communities from the Groves Creek Marsh, Skidaway Island, Georgia - 071404AT metaG (megahit assembly) | ecosystem: Environmental > Aquatic > Marine > Intertidal... | reverse complement strand
TATGGGGGGTATTGTCTTCCCAAAGACACTAAGCAATTAAAAGCTAATTATAAAGATGTGCCCAATAATCTTATTGGTGCAATCGTTGAGGCTAATTCAACTAGAAAGGATTTTATTGCTGATCAAATAATAGCTCGAAAGCCTAAATTGGTTGGAGTGTATAGATTGATTATGAAAAGCGGATCTGATAACTTCAGAGCCTCCTCTATTCAAGGCATCATGAAAAGAATTAAAGCTAAAGGTATAGAAGTGGTAGTTTTTGAGCCAGTTCTTTCTTCAGAGAATCAGAAACATTTTTTCAACTCTAAAGTAATTAATGATCTCAGTAAGTTTAAAAAGATGTGTGATGTCATAGTTGCCAATAGGCTAACAAATGAAATTCTGGATGTTAAGAAAAAAGTTTATACAAGAGATATTTTTAATTCCGACTAGTTAGTATGAAAATTTTAGTTACTGGCAGTGCTGGATTTATTGGCTCTTCACTTTCTATTAATTTGTTAGAAAGAGGGGATAAGGTTGTTGGTATCGACAACCACAATAATTACTATGATCCCCATCTGAAAGAGTTAAGACTATCAAGGCATATTCATCATTCAAATTACAGTCATTTAAGGGGAGATATTGAGAACAGGGAGTTTATAAGAGAAATCTTTAGCAGTGAAGAGTTTGATTGTGTTGTCAACCTTGCGGCTCAGGCCGGTGTCAGATATTCAATTGAAAACCCTTATGCATACATTGATACAAATCTTTTAGGTTTTGGCAATATTCTTGAAGGTTGTAGACAGACAAAGGTTAAAAACTTAGTTTATGCTTCCTCAAGTTCCACATATGGCCTAAATACTCAACAACCTTTTTCAGTTCATCATCCGGTGAATCATCCAGTAAGTCTATATGCCGCAACTAAGAAAGCAAATGAGCTGATGGCTCACACTTATAGTCATCTTTATGAGATACCCACCACAGGATTAAGATTTTTTACAGTATATGGCCCATATGATAGGCCCGATATGGCGCTTCAAAAATTTGCCAATTCGATTATGAAAGAAGAAACGATTAAAGTCTTTAATTACGGAAATCATAGAAGAGACTTTACATATATCGATGATATTGTAAATGGAATCATTAAAGTTATTGACAATCCTGCAGTTCCGAATTCCAATTGGGACTCATTTAATCCTGATCCATCATCCTCTAGTGCGCCATATAGGGTCTACAATATTGGAAACAATAATCCAGTAAACCTTATGGACTATATAAGTGAACTTGAGATTAATTTAGGCAAAGAAGCCAAAAAAGAATTCCTTCCTATTCAGCCTGGCGATGTTCCAGATACTTATGCAGACATATCTGATCTATCTAATGAACTGGGATATCAACCCTATACTTCAGTTGCTGAAGGTGTAAAGAATTTCTCGGACTGGTTTAAAGAGTATTATGAATCTATGATTTAATTATCTTAGCTATATCCTTAATAGAGTCAATCACAAATGAAGCTTTTGTCGTTGTCTCAGAAATTTTATGGCCACTTCTAACTAAAATATTATTTTTTATACCAGCTCTAATTGCTGCCTCAATATCTCTTTCTGAATCCCCAACCATCCAAGAGTCATCTTTTGATATTTGAAATAATTTGAAACAGTTTTTGAATAGACCAGATTTTGGTTTTCTACAGTCACAATTTTGCTCAGGGGAGTGCGGACAGTGAATCGAGTAAAGAATCCCGATACCATTTTTTTCAAACTCATTCTTCATCCATTTATCAATGATCAAATAATCTTCGTTAGAATACATACCCCTACCAATGCCTGATTGATTAGTAACTACAATAAATTCATAACCTAAATTTTGCATTAATCTTAAAGATTTAAAAATCCCATCAATAAAAATAAAGTCTTCAATTTTATGAAGGTAATTTATCTCTTTATTAATGACACCATCTCTGTCTAAAAAAATGATTCTCTTGTTCACTTAATGTATCTTAGGAAAAATATTAGGTAGTATATGCCTTTTTATTATGAATACAAACTATGGAACTGTCTATTGTTATTCCAGTTTATAACGAAGAGCGAAGTATTGAACTTTTAATAGATGAAATAACTAATTCAGTTCAGGATATAAAATATGAGATTGTTGTAGTAGATGATTCAAGTACTGACAAGACCCTCTCAGTTTTAAAAAAAATTAAATCAAGAAACAAAAGATTAAGAATTATCAGTCATGAGGAAAATTATGGACAATCTTTTGCAGTTAGGTCAGGTGTAAAAAGTTCCAGGTCTTCATGGATTGCCACACTTGATGGTGATGGGCAAAACGATCCTGCAGATATTCCTAAACTATATCTTGCTTTAATTGAACAAAGCATACAAAACATTAATATACTTATTGCAGGCCATCGGGTTAAAAGAAAGGATTCCTGGTTTAAAAGAATCTCTTCAAAGTATGCCAATAAAATTAGATCGAATTTTCTTAGAGATGAAGTCCCAGATACGGGGTGTGGTCTTAAGCTATTCTCAAGAGAATTTTTTCTTGATCTTCCATTTTTTAATCATATGCATCGTTACATTCCAGCTTTATATATTGCTAGAGGAGGAAGGGTAGTCTCATTAGAAGTAAATCACAGGCCTAGAGAGAAAGGCTACTCAAAATATGGCTTTAATAATCGTTTCTGGGTTGGTATTTCGGATTTATTTGGAGTCAGGTGGATTCAAAAAAGATCGAAGAAAATTGTTTACAAGGAGCAATAGTATGCAGGATATACCGACTTCATGGTTAATTATAGGATTTATTGGTCAAGCTCTTTTTTCAATGAGATTTCTAGTTCAGTGGATACACAGTGAAAAACACAAGAAAAGTCTAATCCCAAAGGCATTTTGGTATTTTAGTTTAGCTGGTGGTATAACGTTATTTTCATATGCTATTTTGAGAGGTGACCCTGTTTTTATTGCTGGTCAAGGCCTTGGGTTGCTTATATACGTGAGGAACTTAATGTTCTTAAAGTCAGAAAAAAAACTCTAAATTTCGCAATTTCTAGTTTTATGATAACTGAGCTTATAGGTGAAATTGGCAGTATTTAATTTAATGGATGTTTTTTCAGGGAATTTCATATCATAAAAATCCAAATCCGCTTCAGAATCATCATCCCAGATGTAGATACAATTAGTTACACTTGAACTTTTTTGTCTTAAAACCTCTTTTTCATTTATTTTGATATTGTTATTCGGAAACATAATTAGCAAATGAGACCCTAGAAAGCCATCCAAAGTTATTAACTTATCATGTTTATTAAGAGTTAAGTTTTCAATTGCCTCCATTATTGGCCTATTTAACCTACCATAATAACCTAGATCTGGGCCAACGTAAGATTGCAAAATTCTTATCGAGAAGATAAAGGTTGAAATAAAAATTGCAAATATAAATAGAGGCCTAAAAATTTTTTTTGATAAATTTTTATATCTGTCAATCATTGCAACTGCAATGATAGGAAAAATCATGAAAATTGGATGAAGCCATCTTACTTTAATATGAGGTATCGAAACAAATATAGCTAATGAGATTGCAATAGAAAAAATGATGAAATAAAACCAAGAAAATAAAACAATTTCATCAGTCTTTTGTTTTGTTTTCTCATATTTTTTTCTAATCAGAAAAGCAAATAAATAAAAAATAATTATTGGAAAAATAAAACCTATTGAACTTTTGAAAAAAATGAGGGCAGATTTGATATTATTAAGACTTAATAAGCCTACTTCTGGAGAAAGTTTTTTCTCCACCGCGTCGCTAAATAAGAAATCAGATGTTGTTAGCCAGTATATATTTGGAAATGTAAGAAAAACTATCACAATTAAACTAGTAAAAACCTTCTTGTTTAAGATAATTTTTCTATAGCTTTTCACAAAGAAAGTAGAAAAGATTAGAGAAAAAAGAAAAATTACATAACTATATTTTGATAATAGACCAACCGCAACCGCAACCCCAAATAAGAAGTATCTTTTTTGACTTTGATCATATCTAAGTTTTATCAAAGTGTTAATTGTGAAGAATGTTGCAAATCCAAGTAATATTGTATGAGTGAAGCCTTGATGCATATGCCAAGCAAATGATGGCATCAACAAGAAAGATAAGAAAAGAAAATAAAGCGAATATTTACTTAAGTTAAGAAATCTTACAGTATCCAAGAGCACAACAAAGGTCAAAAATATCAAGATATACTTAATAACACTAATGGTAGCAAGAGATGTGCCAAACATTTTAAAAGCCAACCAGCTTAACCACGTATATAATGGGGGTTGCGGGATTGGATATCCTAAATGGAATTCCTGGCCGAAAAAAATCTGTTCGGAGTCGTCAAGTTGAAGGGTTGAGCTAAGAAAAATCCTAATAACAAGATGAAATAATAAATATAGCGTCATGAAAAATATTATTTTTTTTTCAACGCTTGTGAGTGATAGGTTAGATAATGGATTCATTTATGCGACTTGGTCAGATAATCTTCAATTTATCTGTAATACTTTTTCCAACGTTAATTATATTCATACCACATGGCGGGGGAAGTATTTTGCTCATACCTTTAATATATAGCCTATTTAATATTTTCTATTTTAAAGACAAAGAAGATTTCACCAAAAATGAAAGATTGTTTGTTCTTTCTTTTTTGCTTTATGTTTTGATAATTTTTTTATCAAATATATACCATAATCTTCAATTAGCAGAGTTTGATACACCATCTAGAATTCTTATGATGATTCCTATTTTTATTTATCTTAGAAGAAACAATTTTGATCTAACTCCTTCAATATTTTTAGGATCCATTTTGGTTATCTCGATCACATTCATCCTTTTTATGATTCAAGATTATATATCTTTAAATGGATTTGATTTTTTTGAAAATTCACTGATTGTTAGCGCACCTGGAAACGCATCACTTTTTTTAACGTTTTTTTCATTTGCATCTCTCATTGCAGCCACTGATAATAAAAACCGAATTTATAGATTGATTTATTTCTTATTTTTCTCAATGGGTTTATTTTTAATTATTGAACTAGCTTCTCGAGGCATTTGGCTATCCATAATACTTTCTTCAACAACCCTATTTGTTTTGAATTTTTTTCATAGGAGAGGGTCTCAATTTTCAAAAATATTAGTAATCTTTATTCTCATATTTTCTATTTTTATAAGTTATTCTCGGGAACATTCTAGAATAAAAGTCAAAGTTGATCGATTTGTTAATGAAATTCAAAATCTCGATACTGATGTTGTAAATGACACATCTATTGGCTTGAGATATATGGCCTTGAATAAGGCATTAGATAATATTGGAGAAAATTTTTGGCTCGGGGTTGGAGAAGGAGGTTTCAAAAATATAAAGTTTAAAGATATTGAAACTGAAAACAATCAATCGCCATCTTTGGAAATGCCTCACACTCATAATGAGTATCTAAGCAGTTTAATAGAGCAAGGTATTTTTGGACTACTATCCCTATTGTTTTTATTTTTCGCCCCGTTCAAAGTATTTCTAAGAAATATGAATAGTATATTGAAGTCTAACCGAACCATGTCTAAACTGGGAATGATTCTTGTCTTAACTTATTCTTATTATGCAATATCCGCAAATGTTTTTGCGCACCAAATAACAACTTTATTTTTTGCTTTTTTCTTAGTGTTAATAGTATCGAGAATTAGAGAGAGTGCCTAGTAATTTTGGAATCAAATCTTAGCTATTTTTTATTCAATCTCCATGATCTAGGCAAACCCAATAAAATCCATAGAAAAATATATATTCTTTCTAGGAACTTATTTCTAAATTTTTTACTTTTACCTAAGGTAATCAATGTCATTATTAAATAGAAAAGCGTATCTAAAAACATTTTTGGCATGTTCCAACTTAGCAGTACTATACATGCGTATATTCCAAAACACTCATACCAAAAAATTATTCTACTTCTAAAAAATTCAATTCTTGTAGGATAAAAGAAAGATTCTGTTGATGCGCCACCCATATGCTTAATTTTGATACTAGGGTTAATAAAAATTGACCACTTAGATTTTTTTATTCTATAGCACCATTCAGTATCTTCAAAGTAGAAAAAGAACTTTTCATTGAAACTACCTATATCGTTAATTAGATCAGACTTTACTGCAAGACATGCCCCTCTTACGTTTTCTATTTCTGAAAATTCATTCGAATCTTTTGAATGTCTGAATCTGCCAATACCATCAAACTCAGATAAAAAAGTTGGTAGAAAACCACTTGTTTTGGTTTTTTTATTTTTAAGATCATACAATTGCCCAGTAATCATTCCTATATTTGAATTCTTTATAAAACTGGATTCAAAATTATTTAAATAATTTTTAGGCATAACAATATCATTGTTGCAAATTAAATAAAACTTGCTAAGCTCATGATTTATTACTTGATTTGCAGCAATTCCATAACCTTTATTTTCAGAATTTCTAATAATTTTTATAAATTTATTTTGAAGAATCTCATTTGGTAAATTAAGAGAATCGTCCTTACTATTGTTATCGCAAATAATAATTTGATCTTTATTGGTAATATCTGGAAGAAGGCTATTAATTAGATTTAGAAGTCTTTCTTTTCCATTTTTATGAATTATGATAATAGTGAATCTCTTTTGCATTAGTGAATTTTAATTGTTTTTAGATTCTACTTTTTTTTAACTAAAATTATATTGATGAAAATATTGCAAGTAAATACTGAAAAAGGTTGGAGAGGTGGAGAGCGTCAAACTCTTATTACCATGGAGGCCTTAAGGGAGTTGGGTATTGAGGTTGCATTAATAGCTAAAATTGATGAGCCTTTATTTAAGAAGGCTACCGGATTAGGGTTTGAGGTAATTGGTATAAAAAATAGTTTTGATACTTTTGTAAAACTATCTAGCATGGAAAATAAATTTGATTGTATTCACGCACAATCAGGAAAATCTCATACTGAAACAGTATTTACAAAATTTCTTCACAGAACACCTTTGGTATATTCAAGAAGGGTAGATTTTTCTCCTAAAGGATATTTTACAAAGCTTAAATATAGACATACTGATATGGTTGTCTCAATATCTAATGCTATATCAAGAATTCTGGATGAATCCAAAATTTATCATCAATCTCCTGTTATCTATTCAGCATTAAAAACATCTATTCATGCCCCTAATTCAAGAGATGAGTTTCTAACTAGTTTGGGAATTGATAGTGAAGTGGAAATAATTGGAGTTGTTGCAGCCCTTGAAGAGCATAAAGATCCATTAGTGGCAGTCAATACTCTAAATGAAATCACCAAAGAAAGAAAAAATGTGATATTGCTCCATTTTGGAGTTGGCTCCATGCACAACAGAGTTTTAGATCATATAAAGGCTAATAATCTTCAAAATTCATATTTACTTATGGGTTACAAAGATAATGTCGAAGAATTCTTTCCCTTAATGGACGTTTTTCTGATGACTTCAAAAATGGAAGGAATGGGGAGTAGCGTTATAGATGCATTTTTGAATCAAGTCCCGGTTGTTTCAACGAATGCTGGAGGGTTGAATGAACTGATCCATGATAGAGGTGACTTATGTGAAGTTGGTGACCATGAATGTCTTTCTAAAAATATACTGGATGTGTTAAATCAATCAGAAATAGGTTCTTCAAAAAAAGTTCTTAATGCATATGGTTTTGCAAAAGAAGAATTAAGTTATTTACACATGGGAAGAGAGTACATCAAGATTTATGAACAAGTTGCCAAGAAGTAAAAAAATCCCTATATCAGTAATTATCATTACAAAAAATGAAGAAAAGAACATCATAGATTGTCTTGAGTCTGTTAAATGGGCTCAAGAAATTATTATTGTTGATTCTGGGAGTAATGATAGAACAAAGCAGATTTCTCAGGAATATACTCACAACTTCTTCTTTCATAAATGGCAAGGATTTGGAGTGCAAAAACAAATTGCACTTGATTATGCGACTTTTGATTGGGTGCTTTCAATTGACGCCGATGAAAGGGTTACTAAAGAATTAAAAATTGAAATTATAGAATCGATCAACAAAAAAGATTTTGATGGCTACTATATTCCTAGACTGTCGAATTATTTTGGTAAGTTTATAAAACATTCTGGCTGGTTCCCAGATTACACAGTTAGACTTGTTAGAAGAAATAAGGCAGCTTTCTCCAAAGACATGGTACATGAGAAAATTAAAATTTCCGGAAAATTAGGTAAGCTTGAAAATTATCTTATACATTTTCCTTATGAAAGTTTTGGTCACCATATGAAAAAAATCAACAGTTACTCTGAATTAGGGGCCATTCAGCTTAAAAAGAAAAATTATAAAATTTCTTGGCCATTAATCTACCTTAAAGCCGTATCAAGATTCTTTAGAGTAATTATTTTAAAGTTTGGACTATTTGATGGCTGGAGGGGGTTTTTAATCGCCATAACCTCATCTATTTCTTGCTATCAAAAATACAGTAAATTTAAGAAATTAAAATAAATATTTCATTTTTCAGATAAGATTTTCTTGTATGTATTTTCAATTGAATTTGCACAAGATAGCCATGATAGTTCTTTAGATTTTTTTTGCCCATTCTTAGAAAGTTCTAACTTTAATTTTTTGTTATCTTTGATCAAAATTATTTTTGATCGAAGTTCTTTTATGTCTCTTGGATTTGACAATATAAGAGCCTCTTTACTAGAGAGTGTTTCTGCTAATCCACAATATTGCTCACTACTTACTATGAGAGGAACTCCATGTGCAAGGGCTTCTAATGAGGCCATTCCGTAAGTATCCTCAAGTGTTGGGTGGACTACGAGATCTGCATAATTAAAAACTAAATCTACCTTGCTTACTTTCCCAAAAAAATGCATATTAGATCTAGATTCATATTTAGAAATTTTAAGTTTATTTTTATCCCCACTCCCTATGACAATAAGACCAATCGAAGTATCATTAATACTTTCAATGGCATCAATAAGAGTTTTAAGGCCTTTTCTAATGAAATTATGTGCAATAAATAGTATTACAAATTCATATTTGCTTTTTATTAGATCCAACTTAGAACACAGTTTGCTGTCAAAAGGTGAATCTTCATGGGAATTTACCTGGCTGATTCCAGGATAGGCAATATTAATTCTTTCGAAAACGTTTGGATAGGTCTCAGAAATTTTCTTTGAAAGTAGTTTAGAGACACTAATAAATTGCTTGTTAGTATTTAAATCATATGCCTTCTTTTCAATATAGAAGTATGATAATTTTCTTATACTTATAAATGTTTTAGAAAAATAGATGATTCTGGATATTAGAGAGGAAAATACTTTTCTGAATGGAAAAACATGAATACTGTATACATTTGCATGCGTTACGATATCATGAGAATGAACTATTTCAAAATTTTTTGTTAAAAATTTTGTATAAAAAGAAAAGAAAATCTGATTTAAAAATCTCGGTCTATTGATTAATTTAGGAATCCTGTGAATATTTATAGAATCAATTTTTTCGTCATAATCTTGGCAAAAAATATGCAGGTCAAATTTTTTTGCTAGAATTTTCGAAGTTTCCAAGCAATATTTTTCAGCCCCTCCGCTTGTTCCAGAAAAATTTCTAATGAGGATTGCTACTTTTAGTTTATTTTTTACGCTTTCTTTCATAGTTGGTAAAAAATTTTAACAATAGCAGATGTGGGTATGTTCTATGAGTGATGAAAAGTCTTGGGATTTGATATAAATCACCAAAAGAGAATAGGGCTCTTTCTACAGTAACGCCAGTTTTATACCCAGATTTTTCAACATTTTTAATAACCGAATCATTGAAAGCGCCATATGGGTAACAAAAGTGCTCGATTTTTGTATCAAGTTTTCTCTCTAAATCTTCTTTTGATTTTTGAACTTGAAACCTTATATCAGGATTATTTTTTTGGCTTAATTTGCTATGAGTAACGGAGTGGGAGCCAGCCTCCATTCCTTCATTAATCCATTTCTTTGCATCTGAGATGCTCATGGTTTTATTCTCAATAAATCCTTTATCTATATCCCAATAGTTATTACCAGAAAAGTTATCGCTGAGAAAATAGCATGTTGCTGTGAAATTAAATTTTTTAAGAATAGGTAGCGCATTAAGTAGATTATTTTTATATCCGTCATCAAATGTAATCCCAAAAACTTTTCCAATTTTTCTGCCCTCTAGGTAAGGTAATAGATTATTCATAGACATGCCTTGATAGCCTAGTAATTTCAAAATTAACATTTGAAGGTAAAATAATTTTTTTGAGACGTATAAGCTTCTAAGAGAGTTTTTTTTAGGAGGAGTATCTATACTGTGGTACATTAATATAGGTATAGGTTTCCTTTTCATAGTTAAGATTATATCAAAATTTTTTATTATCGAAATTTAGCAATATTTAATGTTTTTACTTATAAACTTTATTTGGTGAAGAATCAAAAGGATACAGCAATAATAGAATTACCAACGTGGCTTGGAGATTCCGTGATGACTACTCCGGCTTTGGAGAATATTCTTAAAAATAAGAAAGCAATTAGAATAGTTTTAATTGGCAATAACCTTGTTTTAGAAGTATTTAGAGAACACCCGAATATTTCAGAATTTCATACCTTGAAGAAGGACTTATTTTCTATTTTTAAGTTAGCTAGAAGATTGCCAGAAGCAAGTTATTTTCTTAGTTTTAGGGGTTCTTTTAGGTCGACTATTCTGAAGTTCTTGATTAGGGCAAAATACAAAGCACAATTTGATAAGTCCAAATATCTTGAGAAACATCAGGTAGAAAAATATAACTTGTTTTCCAATGAATTTTTCAATATACAAACTGAACCAAGTAACCTTAAGATTTATCACGAAAGATCAAGCAATGCAAATAAAGAAAAAAAAATAATTGGAATAAATCCAGGTGCATCATATGGAAGCGCTAAAAGATGGTATCCAGAAAAATTTGCTATGGTTGTTAAGTACCTATCTCCAAAATATACCGTTAAAATTTTCGGAGGTCCTAATGAAATAGATATTTCAAATGACATCGAAAATTTTCTTATTAAATTTAACGTTCTAGATTATGAAAATTTAGCTGGTAAATTAAGCGTTAAAGGATTGATAAGAGAAATTTCTAATTTAGATTTAATGATTACTGGAGATAGTGGTCCAATGCATATTGCTGCCGCCTTTCAGGTTCCAACAGTAGCTATTTTTGGTCCTACTAGGTATGTTGAAACGTCTCAATGGATGAATTCAAAAAAAATAATCTTATCCAAAGAGCTTCCATGTCAGCCATGTATGAAAAGACACTGTCCATTAGGTCATCATGATTGTATGAATAAAATTAATGCTTCAGATGTAACAAGGGCAGTTGAAGAACTTATTTAGCTCTGAAAGCTTTATCAATTTCATTGCAGATAAGATGAATTGCAAAGATATGGAATTCCTGAATTCTGGCAGTAACGCTTGAAGGTACAGAAAGTGTAATATCACAAACTTCATTCATCAAACTTGTATTATTTCCACAAAAGCCTATTGTAGTGAGCCCCAATTCTTTTGCTTTTTGAAGACCCTTTAATACGTTTTTGCTTTTACCACTAGTGCTTATGCCTATCGAGATATCCTTTTCTTTGCCATATGCGCTAATTTGTCTGGAGAATAGCTCAACAAATCCATAATCATTTGCAATTGAGGTAATTATAGAAGTATCTGTATTGAGTGAAATTGAAGGTAAAGGCTCTTTTTCAAACTTGTATCTCCCTACTATTTCTGCAGAAAAATGTTGAGAATCTGAAGCAGATCCTCCATTACCAAAAGTAATTATTTTTTTTCCTAACTTGAGCGTGCTTATGCATTCTTCCGAAATAGTACTAATAACATCAAGGATTTTTGCGCTGTTATTAAATATAGACAAATGTTCATCTAATTCAGACTTTAAATTAATATTCATTGAGATTCTTTATTTTCCTAATTAAATTTGATGTGCTTCTATTATCAATATACTTGACAATTCTTACATCTTTTACAATGTCTTTTCCAACAATTTCGTTAATTTCATAATCACCACCTTTAACTAAAACATCTGGTCTTAATGATTTAATTAATTTATAGGGCGTGTCATCATCGAAAAATACCACATAGTCTACTGATTTTAGTGATGAAATAATTTCTGCTCTTTCAATCTGGTTGTTAACGGGCCTGGAATTCCCCTTGAGCTTTTTTACAGATTGATCAGTGTTAATACCTACTATTAAAATATCTCCAAATTGTTTTGCCGTTTCAAGATATTTGGTGTGACCAGAATGAACAATATCAAAACATCCATTAGTAAAGACTATTTTTTTATTAACCCTATCAAGAGCATTTAATAGGTCTTTAGAATTATTAAAAATAACTCTTCTTTCCATAGAAAATTCTTCTACTTCTCTAATGGTTGTAGTGGCTGATCCTATTTTTGAAACTACAATTCCTGCGGCAATATTGGCAAACTTTACAGCGTTTTCAATGGTCTGATTTTTTGCTAGCATCAATGCCAAACTTGCAATAACTGTATCTCCAGCACCAGTCACGTCAAAAACTTCTTTTGCCTTGGTGGGATATATCATTAATTTGTTATCAAAGACAGCAATACCTTCTTCACTTAAAGTGATCAGAGATACAGAAAGATTAAGTGATTTTTTGAGTTTTTTGAGAGTGCTCTCTAGAGAGGCTTGGTCTTTAATTTCATTTGATGTGGCTATAGACGCCTCTTTTTTATTTGGAGTTATTAAATAAGCATTTTTATATTTATTGAAGTTCTGACCTTTGGGATCTACTAGAACCTTTATATCAAATTCGTTTGCTTTGTTAATTATGAACTGAGATACTTCTTCAGTTATGACACCTTTGCCATAATCAGACAATATGATCACATCAAATTCTTTGAAAATTTGTCCAAACTTGGATAAAAGTTTATTTTCAGAGTTATTGTTAATAGGCTTAGAAGTTTCAAAATCGAATCTTAAGACTTGTTGATGAGCAGAGATGACCCTGGTTTTTTTGCTAGAAACTCTATCTTTTTCCGAGATTAAATTGCTTGTTGAAACATCTATACTTCTTAAAAGTTCCTTAAGCTCTAGTGAAATTCTGCAATCACCAATAACCGACAAAACAGAAACATTTGCCCCAAAAGACTTTAAGTTACTGATTACATTACCAGCGCCACCTAGAACAGTATTCTGTTGGATGATATTGACTATTTGGACAGGTGCTTCAGGAGAAATTCTTTCCGAATTACCTAAAAGATAATGATCTATCATCAAATCACCAACAACAAGAATATTGTTTTTATTGATTTGCGTTTTCATTTCAACTTAAATTCATAAACAAAGCTTATGATAGTTAATTATTTCTGGCAAATAATCATTAATTCCCTCTTCTAAGGAAAAATTTGGATTAAAGCCAAGATACTTCTCAGATAAAGATATATCTGCCCTAGTATGAGTTTGGTAGTCAATGTAAGGATTCTCAAAAAATTCAATTGATAGATCTGAATTTAGTTCTTTAAGGAGAATATCAGCTATGTCTTTAAAGCTTCTAGGTATTCCTGTTCCAATGTTGTAAACTCCATTCTTCTTTGCAGAACAGGCTCTTATATTTGCCTGAATCACGTCTTCAATGTATATAAAGTCTCTATATATTTTTTCAGAACCAAAAAAAAGTCTAGGTTTTTTGTTATTTAAGATTTGGTGCGCAAGTTGAATTACCATGGAAGATGTCTTTTCTTTGAAGAATTCTCTGGCTCCATAAACATTAAAAAAACGCAATCCAACAATATTTAAATCTGGAAATTTTCTAGAGAAATCTTCAGCAATTTGGTCCATAGAATATTTACTATATGCATATGGATTTTCTGGCTTTTCTTTTCCAATTTTTTGAGGTGATTCGAGGCTGCCATATAGAGCAGCTGAACTAGCATAAACAAGATAAGAGGAATTTTTGAGTGCTAAGTTAATGAAATAGTAAAAAGAGTTAATGTTTGTTTCGAAAACAACTTCCTGATCATAAACCCTTGTATCCGAAATTGCAGCATGATGGAAAATATAGTCAAAAGAATATTTATCCAGATAAGCTAGACTCTGTTTTGAATTAATATTACCGCAGATTATTTTTCCCTTAAAGCCAAGAAGATTAAAAAAATGGCCATAACTTTTTTTATTACCATTAGAAAATTTCTCTTCATTTTGAAAAGAGTCAAAAATGATTACTTCACAATTTGGAAAGTTATTTTGAAAATAAAAAGCTAAATTACTTCCAATAAATCCAGCCCCTCCAGTAATTAAGACAGTTTTATTATTGAAATCAATGTTGGTGTAGGTCTTTGAATACATTTCTAATTGGAAAAATTAATAACTTAATTATACTATTGCTTAGAAGTGCTTGTACATTACAAAAAATTAGAATATGTTTAATGAAAGAAACTACTATCAAATAAAGTCTGATCATCAAATTTTTGATAATATCATCAAAGAAAAAAAGAAAGTAGGTTATTACGAACTACCCTTTATTGAAATCGAATCACTTGTTCAATACGCTGCGTCAATCAATAAGAAGAATATACTAGTTGTAGGAATAGGAGGTTCTAGCCTAGGTACAAGAGCAATTTATGAGTTTATTAAACCCTCAAGAAAATTAAATAAAAATCTTGAATTTCTGGAGACAATAGATCCACTTAAAATTAGCTCTTGCTTTAAGAGGATTGACCTTGAAAACACACATTTCATTATAGTTTCTAAGTCTGGAAAAACCGTTGAGCCTATCAGTATCCTAAGGTATATATATAGTCGAGTTAAACTCGTATCATCAAATTGTAGTGTCATAACTGAAAAAGGAACACCATTGATGCATTTTGCAAATGAAAATAAGCTCAAATTCTTTGAGTTAGATTCTAATATAGGAGGCAGGTTTTCTGTTTTTAGTGTAGTAGCTCTTTTGCCTCTTGCCATTGTTGGCATAGATATCAAAAAAATTCTTAAAGGAGCTAGAGATGTTTCCAATGATTTCTTTTCAAAAGGCGAAATCTACTCAAAAATTTTTTCTAAAGCAAGATTTTTGGTTGAGAATAAAGCAAGATTTAATATCAATGTTTTGTTTTCTTATTCATCATCTTTGGAGGCATTTAATCGTTGGTATGTCCAATTATGGGCCGAGTCTCTTGGAAAGATAAATATAAATGGCACCAGACAAGCTCTTACTCCAGTTGCCCTAATTGGCCCAATTGATCAACACAGTTTTCTGCAGTTAATTATTGATGGAGTTAGGGATAAAACTATAAGCTTTATTAAAATTCAGGACTTTGCAGATAGTACTCTAATTCCAAAAGATAAAAACAAATCATTTGAATACTTCAACAATGCTTATCTTGAGAATTTGTCCTTTAATGCCCTTATTAATCATCAAGCAGATGCAACTATTGAGTCTGTAAAAGCTGAAAAAGATATTCCATTTGACGTAACTCTAATCCCCCAAGTTGATGAGACTAGTATTGCAAAATTAATGTTTTCTTATCAGTTGTTAGTCTCAGTAATAGGCAGTTTCTTACAGATTGACACATATAACCAGCCCGGCGTTGAGTCAGGTAAAGAGAATCTAATAACTGCATTGAAAAAAATTTAAAAAAATATGAAATGTGTACTCCCTGTAGCTGGATTTGGCACCCGTTTTTTACCATTTACCAAGGTTATACCAAAAGAGCTTATACCTATAGGTGCAAAGCCGTTAATTCAATTCGCAGTTCAAGAATCATTCGATTCAGGCATTAATAATTTTGTTATTATTCTCAATAAAGAAAAGTTGTCAATCAAGCAGTTTTTCAAGCGAAATTCAAATATAGAAAATCTTATATCAGAAACTAACAAAAACCACTTGCTAGATTCTTTGAATAGCTTAATAGATAAATCAAATTTCAAATATGTTTACCAAGAACAAATGCATGGATTGGGGCATGCTATTCTCCAAGCTAAAGATGAAGTTAACAACAGTAGTTTTGCCGTTATTTTGCCAGATGATTTGTGTTTCAATAATGATGACCCAGTGTTATCTCAATTAGTGAGAGTGCAAAAAGACTATCCAGATTGTTGTGTTGTCGCCCTTGAGGAAGTCTCTGATAGTGCAATATCCAATTACGGAGTGCCATCTATAGAGAATATTGAAGGACATGACAATGAGAGATTGTTTAGAGTGTTAGATCTTATAGAAAAACCCAAAATAGAAGACGCACCTTCAAAATATGCAGTTATAGGCCGATATATACTTACTCAAGAAATCTTTAATTTTATTGAAGAAGCCTCTCCAGGTCTGAATAATGAAATACAGTTAACAGATGCTCTTTCAGAACTGGCCAAAAAAGGTAAAGTAATAGGTTATATTTTTGAAGGTAAAAGATATGACTGCGGACAACCAAAAGGCTGGAAGGAGGCTATTATTGATTTATAAGATTATTCTGCTTCATGGAATTCTGCAATAGCTTAAGATAGATCTTAAAGCTATCAATTAAATATAGAGAACATAGAGATAATTATGAATGGGATTTTAGAAACAGGAATCAGCAAAGTTCACAATGTTAATCACTATTCCATAGGTGAAGGCTCAATTAGTGAACTACCCCTAGAGTTAAGTCGTCTTCGAAAAAAAAGTAATGGGAAAGCCCTATATCTGGTTGATGAATTTTTCGAAAGCAATATGGAAAAACTTGGGGATCTTGGCTTCATTGATGAAGATTTCATTATATATATCCAAACTAAAGAAGAACCAACAACACAATATGTCAATGATATTTATCAAACTCTTATCGAAGAGTTTCCGGGCGAGCCTTGTGTTGTGGTAGGTATAGGTGGTGGAATAACAATGGATTGTGCAAAAGCTATTTCTAATCTATATACAAATGGAGGTAAGGCTGAAGACTACCAAGGTTGGGATTTACTCTCCAAACCTGGTGTATACAAAATTGGCATTCCTACAATCTCAGGTACGGGAGCAGAGGCTACAAGAACATGCGTTATGACCAATAAGGCAAATGGATTAAAACTTGGAATGAATAGTGATTACTCTGTTTTCGATAGAGTAATAATGGATCCAAAATTATCTTCAACAGTCCCAAGAAATCAGTTTTTTTATACTGGAATGGATGCATATATTCATTGTATTGAGTCTATCAATGGTCTGCACAAGAATCACATTGGAAGAGCATTTGCTAGAGAGACTATTAATTTGTGCGAAGAGGTTTTCCTTAGCGAAGATATGATGTCAGATGAAAATAGGATTAAACTCATGACAGCATCCTACCTTGGTGGATGCTCAATTGCGACAAGTTATGTGGGACTAATCCACCCTTTTTCCGCAGGTCTAAGCGTTGTTCTCGATATACACCATTGTGAAGCAAACTGCATAGTGATGAGAGGAATGAAAGAGTTTTATCCCAAAGAGTTTGATGTTTTTTGGCAAATGGCTCATAAACAAAATATTCAAATTCCTTCTGGAATTACAAAATCACTGAATAATCATCAATTTGATCAATTATATGATTCAATGATAATTCACGAAAAACCGCTTTTTAATGCACTTGGAGATAAATTCAAAGAATTGCTTACTAGGGGCAAAGTCAAAGAAATTTATGAGTTAATGTAAGGCTTGATAAATGACTAAAAAATATAAATTACCTTTTTCTGGAAGGGCTCATACATATACTAAAGAAGAGTGTGAGATGGTTATCGATGTTATGCAAAATGCCGATACATTAACTCAGGGAATCTATCTTAAAAAGTTTGAAGATGATTTTAAAAGTTTTATTGGCGATGGACATTATTTTGCTGTTTCCAGCGCTGCTAGTGCATTGGAATTAATTGCACAGATTTGTGCGTTTAACAATGACGATGAAATTATTGTTCCTGTTCACACATACACCGCTTCTGTTTTGCCATTTATAAAACATGGGGCAAAAATAATTTGGGCAGATATTGACCCATCAACTAGAGTCATCAATGCAGAAATTTTTGAAAAATTAATTACTAAAAAGACAAAAGCAATCTTGGTTGTTCATCTCTATGGTTTTTGTGCTGATATGGATAAGATTGTAACTATTGCGAGAAAAAAAGGAATACAAGTAATTGAGGATGTTGCGCAAGCCCTTGGAACTGATTTGAAGGGAAAAAGAGCTGGAGTTTTTGGAGATTTTTCTGCTTTCTCATTTCATTCGCATAAGAATTTATCTACCCTTGGTGAGGGCGGAATATTAAGGGTAAAAGACAAAAATTTTGCTGATATGATTCCAATGCTTAGACATAATGGCCATTGTGACTTTGGTTATTTACGTGAGCAATATTGGTTGCCGGCCATGTCTAATATTGATATCCCAGAAATTGAGGGAAGAAAATTATTACCCAACAATTTTTCTATTGGAGAAGTTCAGTGTGCTCTTGGATCTAAACTCCTAGAAAGAATTGATGAAATTAATTTAGAAAAAAGAAATCGAGCAATATTTTTGATTGATGAGTTAAGTTCTTTTGATTTTATTCTGTTTCACAGAGAGGCATCTTCAAGACATAATTATCACTTGCTCGCACTAGAGTTCTTAATGCCATATCGAGATATTTTTTTTGAAGAAATGATCGAATATGGAATTCAATGCGCAGTCCAATATTATCCGTTAAATAGATATGATTTATATAAGAAATTGGGCTATGGGTATGCTGATTGCCCCAATAGTGAAAAATTTTTCGATAATATGGCCTCTCTCCCTTTCCAACACATGATGTCAGATGAAGAATTTATTTACCTTATCAACTCTTTAAAAAAGGTACTTAAGAAGATAGATGCAAGAAAAACCTAAGCTAATTGTTCTGATACCTGCAATTAAGAAAAATGTTGCTTTTAATGATGATCTTGTAAAAAAGATTGCAGGTATTCCGCTAATTCAAAGAGTAATAAACTTAGCAGCTAAGTTGACAGATTTGAGCAATATTTTTTTAATTACAGATTCTGAGGAGATAGAACTAATTGCAACTAGAAATTCTATTAATTTTTTTTACGACAAAGCAGTAGACTTAACCACTAAACCCCTAGATGTTAATAGTTTCAAATCAATTAGATCTCAAATTATCTCGACTGATTACTTATTATGGCTATCTCCATATTCTCCATTGTTAGAATTAGAAGTTATTAACGATGCCATTAGTAAGTTACAAAAAAGTAATAAGGTTTTATTGCAGACATACAAATCTATAGATGTATCTCAAATTCATCAAGATGTGGAATCATTCATGTTGAACTTTATTACTAATCAGCCTTTTTATCATAAGACATTGGCAAAAGATTTTTTTATAGCTAAGAGTTCTTTATTTGCAAATACAGAAAATAAAACAATTAATAAAAACTCTATATTGAATTATGAAATCCCAAGAAGCTTGCTTCATATTAACAATTTTCGTGAATGGTGGGTTTGTGAAAAACTTCTTATTAGAAAAAGAATAGTTTTCAGAGTAGTAGGTAATAAAGAAGTTGGAATGGGACACATATTCAGAGCCCTGACATTGGCGCATGAAATAACCGACCATGAAGTTATGTTTGTATGCAGTGAAGAAGATTATGATGCGGTTACAAAAATAGCAGGATATGATTATTGGCTAGGAATTTTCAAGAAAGAGAAAATTTTGCAAGAAATTATTAACCTGAAACCTAATTTAGTTATTAATGATATGTTGTCTACCAGTGAGGAAGAAGTAAAAAAGCTTATTGCTAACAAAATAAAAGTTTTAAACTTTGAGGATGTTGGCACTGGAGCCCAGTTCGCTAATATTGTTATTAATGAGCTTTTTGATAGGCCAGTTCTGCCCCACAAGAATATTTTATGGGGAAGAGAAAATTTCTTTTTAAGAGAAGAGTTTGAAAACGCAAAAAAACATAAAAGTTTTGATTCGGTCAAGAGTATCTTAATTTGCTTTGGAGGTACTGATCAAAATAACTTAACGCAATTTATCCTCGACGGTATCTTAAATTTTTGTATCACAAAGAAAATCGGTATTCATATTGTTGTTGGGCCTGGATATTCCTATTTAAAAGAACTCACTGAAAAAGCTAAACATTACAAGAATGTCGAACTAACTTCCGGCACTGGTGTAATTTCATCTATTATGGAAAAGTCAAATCTTGCTATTAGCTCCAATGGAAGAACGGTTTATGAGCTTGCGCATATGAATATACCAGCAATCATCATTTCACAAAATGAAAGAGAGGGTACTCATAACTTTGCATCTAAGGAAAATGGCTTCATATATGTTGGCTCGATAAATCAAGTTGACTTATTGGATAAGGTTTTAATCAATCTTAAAAGGCTAGTGGAAGATAGTAGTTTGAGAAAAACACTATTTAAGAACATTAAAAGAAATAGCTTCGATGGCAATTTAGAACGAGTTCTAAAATTACTTTATTCTCTTTTAAGATGACAACAGGAATTATTGTTCAGGCTCGTATTGGATCATCTCGTATAGAGAAAAAGATGATGCAAAACTTAAAAGGTTATCCTATTATTTACTGGGTCTACTATCGCTTATTAAAAGTAAAAAAAGCCGATCTGATTGTTTACGCTCTTCCAGATAATTCTAATAATGATGAATTAAGTTCTTATCTTAAGGGCCTTGGTGCGAATATTTATAGGGGAAACGAAAATAATGTTCTTGAAAGATATTACGGTGCATTAAGACACTTTAATATTAATACAATGGTTAGGGTTTGCGCAGACAATCCTCTAGTCTCATCTTATGAAGTTGATAGATTGATTAGTTTTTTTAATAAAAATGAATGTGATTATGCTTTTAATCATGTTCCTCGCAATAATAACTATCCTGACGGTCTTGGTGCAGAGATATGTTCATTTAATCTTATTGAAAATATGATGCATGAGCCTTTAAATGAATCACATAAAGAACATATTTTTAACTTTATATGGGATAAACAGAGCAGATATAAAATTAGAACATTTGACTCAGGATACAGTCTTGAAGCAGAGAAAATAAAGCTTGATATTGATACTATTGATGATTTATGTCACCTAGAGTCATTACCTATATCTTTAGATATATCACCTGTTGAAATCATCAATTTATTTAAATAAACTATAAAATCTTTATAGAAAAATAAATAAGCTTCCAGATATCAGATGAAATCAAACCTATCCGAACATATCAAATCCTACCATAATATAAAAAAAAGGTATACAAGACCTTATATTATTGCTGAAGCTGGAGTAAATCATGAATGCTCTATGGATTTAGCGAGAAAAATTATTGATGAAGCTAAATTTGGAGGAGCAGATGCAATAAAGTTCCAGACATACAAAGCTGAAACTATTGCCTCAATAAATTCCCCTGCTTATTGGGATACTAATCTTGAGCAAACAAAAAACCAATTTAATCTTTTTAAAAAATATGACAAATTTTGGAAAAAAGAATTTGAACTATTGAAAACATACTGTGATAAGTTAAATATTGAGTTCCTGAGCACTCCTTTTGATTTTGAGTCTGCAAAATTTCTCAATGATTTGATGGATGTTTTTAAAATTTCATCTTCTGATCTCAACAATAAGCCATTTATTGAATATATAGCTAGTTTTGGAAAACCAATAATCCTATCAACTGGCGCTAGTCATATTGAAGAAGTCAAAAAAGCAGTGTCATGGTTTCATGATAAAGTTCCCAGTTATGCCCTTCTTCATTGTATTTTAAATTACCCAACGCTTGATAATAACGCAGAACTAGGAATGATAGAGGATTTACAAGCGAAATTCCCAAATGTAATGGTAGGATATTCTGATCATACCCTCCCAGGAGAAATGCATAATCTTGAGGTGGCATCTTTATTAGGCGCAAAAATCCTTGAAAAACACTTTACTCATAACAAATCCCTAAAAGGAAATGATCATTACCATTCAATGGATAAGAATGATCTCGTAAACTTCAATAAGCGCCTTGACCGTTTATCTTCGCTATATGGAAGTGGCCTTAAAGAACCTATAGGTGCAGAGATAATTTCACGGCAAAATGCAAGAAGAAGCATAGTCTCAATTTGTAACTTGGAGAAAGGTCACATATTGTCAAAGAGTGATTTAACCTTTAAAAGGCCTGGCACTGGTATTCCTCCTGATGATATAGAAAAGGTAGTAGGGAAAAAATTAAAGTTTTCTATTGAAGAGGATGACATAATAAATTGGGAAATGTTCCTTGAGTAAGTTCAATTTAGAAAAGACAAATGATCATGAAAAATGGGATGGTTTCGTTAGACAATCAGCTCAAGGCTCAATTTTTCATTTGTATAAATTCCTTGAGCTCGCAGTAGATCACTTTGAGCTTTTTTGGATAAAAAAAGGTAACGACATACGAGCAGGTTTTGTATTAATTCTTAATGAATCTAACCATGTTGTTTTAGATGATCTTGTTATTCATAATGGCTTATTATTTTTCAATAAAAGCAAATCTGTTACCAAATCAACGAGTGAGAATTTTGCTATCACATCTGCCCTTATAGATTTTCTTGAAAAAAATTATGGCACTTATAAATTAGCTTTAAGTCCTTTTCTAAAAGATATGAGGCCTTTTCTTTGGCACAATTATCATTCGACTAAAAAAAATGATAAGATTCAATTGGACCTAAGATACACTAGCTTTATAGATATTAGTTCATTAAGGAATAGCATAGAGTTTGAATCAGAACTTTTTACAAATCTTTCTTCACTGAGAAGGAGACATATTCGAGAAGCGAGACAAAAAGGGTTTTCTACAATATTATCGGAAAATGTAAAGCTTTTAGTAGATAGTTTTGAAATGATGATGGCTGAGAAAGCTGATCCACAGCCTAAAAGTAAGATCAATAGATTGTTTAGGCTTATAAATGGCCTAATAAAGTTAGGCTATGGCAAATTATTTAAAACGCTTAACAGAGATGGTCAAATAATATATTTAACCTTTTTTGCGTGGGATAATAATCGAGCATATTATTTATTTGGATGCTCAACAGGAAAAGAAAGTTATCGTTTTCAAGGCACAATAGCTTTTTGGGATTTTTTTGTTTGGTTGGCTAATAACTCAGATCTAAATATTGTCGACTTAGAAGGTATAAACAGCCCACAAAGGGGAAATTTTAAATTAAGTTTTGGTGGCTCCATTGAAAGCTATTATGAAATAAACAAATGAATATAAATAAAGATCAAATTAGTTTTTCGAATTATCTAACTAACTTAAAGTTTCATCTCTATAGAGGCAAAGGTCATTTTTTTAGATATATTCTTAACAGAGTTAAGTGGCATGTTTACCCTAGATTAAGAATCATTACTAAATATCCAGAACATGTCGATATTGAGTTATCTGCAATGTGCGATATGAAATGTCCAATGTGTTATACGATAACTGATGAGTTTAAGAAATCAGTTAAGAGAAGGAATATGTCATGGCAAAATATTAAGAAAATACTTGACGAATGCGGGGAAGGAGGGGTTTTTTCTATCAGACTTAGCTGGCGAGGCGAAAGTCTTCTTAATAAGAACTATATTAAAACAATAAAATATGCTAAATCAGTAGGAATAAAAGAAGTTTCTGCCTTAACTAATGCACTCAGATTAACCCCTGAGATTTTTGAAGAGCTTGTTGACGCACAAATGGATTGGCTAACGATTTCTGTTGATGGTGTTGATGAGATATACAATCAAATAAGGGCCCCAGCAAAGTTTGACGATTTGATTGAGAAGTTAAGAGCCTTTAAGGAAATCAAAAAGAGAAAGAAATCAGTTAAGCCAGTTATTAAAATCCAGACAGTTTACCCAGCAATAGAAGATAATCCCGAGTTATTCTATAAAACCTTTGAAGATTTAGTTGATCAGATTTCTGTAAATCATCTTGTTGATTATCTCCAAAAAGACCAAAATATTTCATATGTAGAAAATTTTGAATGCCCTGTTCTATATCAGAGACTCACAATTGGATCAGACGGCAGAATTTTAATGTGTTATAACGATGAGTTTGATAATCATGTATTTGGTGAAGTTAGTTCAAATAGAACAATTCAAGATGTTTGGAAAGGGGACCAATTTTCTCAAGCCAGGATGCAACATAAGAATTTTAATGGGGTAAGTTTTTATCATGCTTGCTCGAGATGTTTCTTACCAAGGCAAAGAGATAGCTATAAATCAGTAAAACTTAACAATTCTAATATCCCTATACAAATATTGTCAGGTAGAGAGCAAAAGGTTGGAAGGTAATTTTTAATTATGATCGATGATTACATAGCAACTGATATAGATCAATTTCGAAATAAACTCAGGGCTGTAGGAATAGCGGTATTCAAAAGTTTTTTGAGTTTAGATGAATCAAATTTAATAAAAGAATGTTTTTTGAAAAATTAAATTTCAACAAACCTATAGTTCGTTCTGGTCCAAATTCTTACAACAGGCATGATTATCTGAGGTTTGATTGCGGTGATTTTAGCCAGTGTAATGCCAGATTTTCATATATGCATGCTCTATTTCCATGGAACAAAGATCTTACTAATTCACCTATTCAAAGAGCAGTAAGATTTCGAGATAAAGTCTTAAACATTAGCAGCGACTCAGAGCATATTAATAATATGAAATTATATTCACTTAATAAAATTTTATTCTACCCAAGTGGGGCGGGTTTTATGAATGAGCATACTGATGGATATAATAACTTAGGACACCCAAACTTCCTAATAGCTCTCTCAAGAAGAGGTCAAGATTATTCTTCCAGAGGGGGTTATTATGTCAATGATGAAGGGGATTCTGTAAATATGGATAAATATACAGAAATAGGTGATTTATATGCCCACATACCAAATATCTTGCATGGTGTTCACACGGTTGATAACGATATTTTCCCTGACCTAAATTCTGCAAGAGGGCGCTATGTGGTAAATATTTCTTTGGAGAAAGTTGAATATGGTAAATAAGAATTTACTTGATGAGATTATCAGTAGTTTTGCAAGATTTTATTGGCTTAAGCCTGCCGATGTTGTATGGGATTCAGTTAATGCATACTATATTAGAGATATGTTGCAGGTTGAAAAAGATGATGTTGTTCTGGATCTTGGAGCGGGAGATGGTGTTAATACAAGCCTGATGTTTGGAGGAAAAATACACCCTAATTATGATAGATTTATAAGTGCTAAAGTAAAGCAGCAAGAAATTGGTAACAATCAATTTGGAGATATTTATGATGAACCAATTTTAGGCAGACTTGAAAAAGCTCCAAATTTAAAAATAGATTACGCGCTTGAACTAAAAAATCATCATATCAAGGTTGCCAAATCTTTAAATATTTATAAGAAAATTATTCAATCAGATTTTGAAAATGTTTCTGTAAATAAAGGATCAATAGATAAGATATTCTCAGTTTTTGCATTTTATTGGGGAGAAAATATGCAAAAACAGCTTAGTGAGGTTCACCGTGTTCTAAATAAAAATGGGAAATTCGCTTTAAATGTTCCCTCAGAGCATTTAAAGTCGATGCATATTGCCAAACAAATTTCCAGTATGAAAGGAATTGGTACAACTTTTAGAGAATTTGCAAAGAATCTTGATGGAGGAAGATCTGAGTTTGTAAGTCGGCATAGTAGATCACAAGATGAGTGGACTAGTTTATTTGTAGAGAATGGTTTTAAAGTAATCCAAGTAAAAAAAATCGTAAATGAAACAATGTTTTTTATTCAAGACTCAGCTCAAAGAGTATTTTTCCCCATACTCCTTAATTTAATCCAAGAGAACCGGGAAATTTTTACCCATAGAGATTTTGTCGTTGATAATTTAGTGAAGCCATTTGTATATAGCATCTTAGATTATGAATTAAAAATTAATGGGGATGATCGACATGGGTACTATACTTTTCTTTTAGAAAAGAAAAACTAATATCAATTATGAGCTCCGCGCTTAGAAAAAAAATCTATTACGTCGATAATTGTAGAAAATTTGCTTTACTTAAAATTCAAAGTTTGTTGAATAATTATCTAGAAGAGTCTCACTCACTGAAATACTATTCTATTATTCATTTAGATTGGTTGACAGATTTTTTAAGCATTTCCTATGATGTTTTCTTTTCTAAAGCCGAGAAAAAGCCTGAAGAGCAGTTAAAGTGCTTTATTCCAATTTCAAGAAAAGACTTTAATTCACAAGACTCTATTTCAAAAATTAAATCTGAGCTATTGCTAATAAAATTTAATCAATTGCAATTTGCAAAATCTTTTGATCACCCTCAAAAAATTAAAATTTATGGCAGTGAAAGAAATTTATTTAGTAAGTTTACTAGGGTTTTTACAACTAAAAATCCTGACTTATTAATTACCGCTCCATATTTTAAGTGCTCAAAACTAGATTGGTTGTCTGCATTATGGTCATGGAAAAAATGGGCAGCATGGGAAGAGTTCGATATAGAATTTTCATGCAAAGTAAATATTGATAAAGAATTCAGATTAATGGATCTAAAAAATACGAACTTTACAAGTTTTGAAAGGTTTGTAGATAATTCTCTTCCATTGTTTATCCCTTATTGCCTTATGGAGGGTTTTAAAGAAATTAGAAAAAAACTTGATATTTTTTATTCTCATCAACCAAAATTTTTGTACAGTTCAAATGCATTGCATAGTAATATTTTCTGGAAGATTAAAGCTGCCTCATGGGAAGAAAAGGGTTCAAAAATTATTTATCATCAACATGGTGGTGGATACGGCACTGATGAAATGCTTTTTAAAGAGAAAGATGAAACAAGTATCTCTAATTTTTTCTTCTCATGGGGATGGAAAAAAAATTATCAAAATATTAGAGGTGTCAGCTTTCCTTTCAGGAAAAAGATACAAAAGAGAATTTCATCAAACAAAATTTTATTAATTTGCCTAGATATATCTACCGAAAACGAACATTCGGCGTTAAATTTTTTTCCTAATTTTTCCTCAAGAGAAAAGCTTCACTCAGAAACTTTAAGTTTTATTAAGGATTTAAATGCTAAGGAAAAGATCACAATTAAGCCCTATATGCACAATTATAAGGAATCACTTGAAGACAAACTCAAATTATTTTTTCCGAAATTAAGTTATATTTATAAGAATAATTTACAAAAGGATCTTCAAAAATACAGTTTGACTGTTCATAATTATCTCGGTACTAGTTGGCTTGAAGCAATACATTTCAATGTGCCAACTGTAGTTTTTTTTGACAAAGAAGCATATGCATTTAATATGGAGTTTCAGCAATACTTGAATTATCTGATAGATTTAAATATTGTGCATACTAGCGCAAAAAGTGCCACTGATTTTTTGAACTCAATTAATGATATCAATAAATGGTGGTTTTCAAATGAGATTCAAAGTTGCATAAAATCATTTAAGTCTAAATACATTAATTTTTCTTCTGATTGGCAAGAGGATCTAACTAATCAGTTTAAGGATATTTTAAATAAGGAACATATCAGATTTGAGCAGAGAAAATAAATTCAACAATTCAAATTTTGGAGAGCAAATATATAAATGGTGTTGTGATCTATTTCCAATTAATAGAAGTATTACTGGTCCGGGTGTAAGGGCAACATTGGAATACCTGAAAAGTGAAATCCCGAATCTTAAAATTAGGAATGTTAAATCTAAAACTAAGGTTTTTGATTGGTGGGTACCTCTAGAATGGAAAGTTAATAAGGCTTATATTAAAGATCCGGATGGAAATAAATTTATCGATTTTAGCGATAATAATTTACATCTTGTTGGTTACTCTACTCCTTTTGTTGGAAGAATGGAATTAAATGAGCTAAATGATCACCTCCACTCTATAGAAAAACAGCCAGATGCGATACCATATGTAACTTCATACTACAACGAAACTTGGGGTTTTTGCATTAAGCATAATCAAAGATGCAAACTTAAAAGAGGAATATATGAGGTAGTTGTAGACACTGAAATTTATCCTGGATATTTAAATTATGGCGAGGTATTAATTAAGGGAGAGTCAAAAAAAGAAATTTTCCTTTCTACATATATCTGCCATCCATCAATGGCTAATAATGAGTTATCTGGACCTACAGTTACAACTGCTATTGTTAAATGGCTCAATACTCTAAAAAATAAAAAATATTCATACAGAATAGTCTTTATCCCTGAAACCATTGGGTCAATAACTTATATTAGTAGGAATTTAGAGCAGCTAAAAAAGAATGTTTATGCAGGATTTAATATAACATGCATCGGAGACAATCTGTGTTATTCATATCTTCCCTCAAGAAGCGAAGATTCAATTTCGGATATCGTTGCTCTTCATGTTCTCAAACATATTGACCGAGAATTTAGAAAATACCCATGGCACGAGAGAGGTAGCGATGAAAGACAATATTGTGCTCCAGGCATAGATCTGCCTATAGCAACAATTATGAGAAGCAAATATGCTGAATATCCAGAATACCATACCTCGCTCGATAATCTAGATTTCATATCTCCTGAAGGGCTCTATGGGGGTTTTACAGCAATTAAAAGAGCAATAGAAATACTGGAAAGAAATTCAAAATATATTGTTACTAATCTTTGTGAGCCCAACCTTGGAAGAAGAGGGTTATATCCAACTTTAAGCACTAAAGAGTCAAATGATAAAATCAAGGACTTAACCACAATTCTGTCATATTGTGATGGCGAAAAAACCATCCTGGAAATCGCGGAGAAGATAAATTTAAGTTTCTTTGATGTCGAAAAAATAATAAATAAGTTACAAGAGAGTGACTTAATTAGAGAATTATGACCTTTCTTTTTATGGTCGATGCGTCTGAAGAGATTGGACTTGGTCACTTTTCTAGATGTTTTAATTTTGCAATACATCTTAAAAAAATTAATCATAAAGTATTTTTTTATGGGCAAAAATTCTCCCAGGCTGCCAGGAAAAAATTACTAGATAGTAATATTAGTTTTTTTGAATCAAATTTTTTAGATATAGTCTTTGCAAAAAAAATTAGATCAAAGATCAAACCAGAGTGGATTATCTATGATAATTACGAATTTAATGCTATCTATGAGTCACAACTATCATCAGTATATTCGTATTCATGCGTTATTGACGATTTAGCCAACCGAAAACATAATTGTGAAATATTAATTGATCAAAATTTTGTTAAAAATTATAAAAATAGATATAACGGACTTGTTGGAAAGAGCACAAAGCTTCTTCTTGGACCAACTTATGCTTTGATAGGTGAAAGTTACAAAAAAGCCCAATTAGAATCGGATAGTAAACATACTTCAACAAAGAATATTTTGATATCATTCGGAAGTTCTGATCAAACAAATGCAACTTTTAAATCACTTAAAGCCTTTTTAAAACTTGATCCAGATAAGTATTCTGCTACGGTCGTTTTGTCTCGCAATTCAGATTCATATGAAAAATTGAGAGAAAAGATAAATTTAACTAATAATGTGACCTTGAAATCTGATCTCCAATCTTTGGCGACTGAAATCAAACTTGCAGATTTGGTTATTGGAAATTGTGGGGTTTCTGCACTTGAAAGAATCTCCTTAGGAAAATATTCAATTGTACTAACATTGGCAGATAATCAAAAACCTATGGCAGAATATCTTAATCATAAAAAAGTTATTCACTGGCTAGGGGACAATAATAAAGTAAATGAGGAATCCATTTTTCATGCAATCCAAAATGCTTTTAAATTAATTTCAAAAAAAACCTTTAAAGATTCAATAAATAGCTTTAAAAAGCAAGTGAATATAAATGGTGTTGATTCACTCACAAGAGAAATAATAAGAGTATCTAATCAAAAATTATCTTTTAAAGAGGTAGATTTTGATGATGCGGATTTATTACTAAATTGGGCGAATAACTCGGATACAAGAGCTAAAAGTTTTAATAATTCTAGTATCTCAATGGATGAGCATATTCTTTGGCTTAGAAAAAAAATATTGGATACAAGAGTATTTTTTTTAATAGCATACAGAAATGAAATCCCAATTGGGACAATTAGATTTGAGAAATTTTCTAGTCATCATAAATTCGAAATCCACTATACTGTGTCTCCTAATTATAGAAGTATGGGGTATGGGAAAAAGATAGTTAGGGAGGGCATTCAATATCTTATCAAAAATAGAGAGTGTACTGGCTTCTCAGCCAAGGTAAGAAGTACTAATTTAGCTTCAATAAAAATTTTCGGTGATTTAGGCTTCGATTTAATATCAAAGGGTAAAAATTTACCAGCTAGCGGATTGAATGAATTTTCTTTTACCCACTTAATAAATGAAAGTTAATAACATAAGCATAAGTCAGGTCACTCCTCCATTTATCATTGCCGAAATGTCAGGCAATCATAACCAATCGCTCGACAATGCTTTAAAAATAGTTGAAAAGGCTGCGTTAGCAGGAGTTCAAGCAATTAAACTCCAAACATATACTGCAGATACAATGACTATCAACTGCTCCTCACAAGATTTTTTAATAAAAGATGAAAACAGTCTTTGGAATGGGGAAAATTTATATGATCTTTACAATAAGGCCCATACTCCTTGGGAGTGGCATAAACAAATATTTGATAAGGCAAGTGCTTTGGGGCTAGTTTGTTTCAGCAGCCCATTTGATGAATCTGCGGTTGATTTTTTAGAAGAATTAAATAACCCTTTATACAAAATAGCTTCATTTGAATTTACTGACATACCTCTAATAAAGAAGGTTATTTCTACGAAAAAACCAGTGATTCTTTCTACTGGAATGGCCACATTTAGCGAAATTTCTGAGGTTGTCGAGCTTCTAAAAACTTCATCAACAGAGTTTGCTCTTTTAAAATGCACAAGTGCTTATCCAGCAACTGTAGAAGATGCAAATATCTTAACAATACCAGACTTAAGATTAAATTTTGGTTGTGAGGTTGGACTCTCCGATCATACTATTGGAATAGGTGCCTCACTAGCAGCAATTTCTCATGGGGCTTCAATAATTGAGAAACACTTTACCTTATCGAGATCTGATGGAGGAGTTGATAGTAAGTTTTCTATGGAGCCTCATGAAATGGAAAACCTCGCAATAGAGGCTAAAAATGTTTGGAAATCGCTTGGGAAACCAACATATGGAACCACAAAAAATGATTCTAAGTCAAAGATCTTTAGAAGATCTATTTATGCAATTAAGGATATTTTAATAGGGGAAGTGTTTTCTAAGAATAATGTTGGAGTAATTAGACCAAGTTATGGTTTGGAGCCAAAATTCTTAAATAAAGTTATTGGTCAAAAAGCCTCAAGAGATATTGCCAAAGGAACACCAATCAACTGGGATCTTATTGAAAAGTAGACTTATCATTTGATTTGAACATGAACAGTATAAAAATTTGTAATAGACAGGTTGGTTTTGATGAGACTCCTCTTATCATTGCAGAAATTGGAATTAATCATGGAGGATCTTTAGATATTGCTTTTGCTATGGTGGATGCTGCCTATGCTTCAGGCGCAGAAGTAATTAAACATCAAACACATATAGTAGAAGATGAGATGAGTAAGGAAGCTCAAAACGTCATACCAGGAAATTCCAATAAGTCAATTTATCAAATAATGTCAGAATGTGCATTAACTGAAATTGAGGAGATTAGACTAAAAAATTATGTTGAGTCTAAAGGGATGATTTTTATTTCTACCCCTTTCTCAAGGGCCGCAGCAGATAGACTAGAGCATATGGGGGTTTGTGCCTATAAAATTGGATCTGGAGAATGTAACAATTATCCTCTAATTGAGCATATCGCAAAATTTGGCAAACCAATGATTATCAGCACTGGCATGAATGATATTGACTCTATAAGAAAAACAGTTTCAATACTTGAGCGTAATCAAATTGAATATGCTTTACTGCATACAACCAATCTTTACCCAACTCCTTCACATTTAGTTAGACTTGGAGCTATGACTGAATTAAAGAATGCATTTCCAAATGCTATTATTGGGCTTTCTGATCATACTACTTCAAATCTTGCCTCTTTTGGTGCTGTTGCATTAGGAGCATCAATTATTGAGAGGCATTTCACAGATTCGATGGAAAGGTCTGGACCAGATATTGTGAATTCTATGGATCCAATTGCATTAAAAGAATTGATTGTTGGATCTAAAGAGATTGCATCTATGAGAGGTGGAAAAAAAATAGCCTTGCCTGAAGAGAAAGTTACCATAGATTTTGCATTTTCTACCGTAGTCACTATTGCTGCAGTAAGAAAGGGTGAAATTTTTACTGAGAAAAATATTTGGGTTAAGCGCCCTGGAACTGGACCTATTAAAGCTGAGCTCTATTATGAAATACTTGGAAAAAAAGCAAAAAAAGATATTCAAAGTGACCGTCATTTATCCTGGGAAGATATTGAATAGCTATGAACAGTAAAAAGAAAATAACTTTTCTAACTGGAACTAGAGCAGATTTTGGAAAATTAAAATCGCTTATCAAGGTTGTTGAAAATGATGATAGTTTTGAATCAAATGTTTTTGCTACAGGTATGCATCTTAATGCATATTATGGCTACACCATTGATGAAATATACAAAAATAAAATTAAAAATGTTTTCCCTTTTATCAATCATGAAAATAATGAATTTATGGATAGAACTCTTTCTAAGACTATCGAAGGTTTCTCTCATTTTGTTCATGAAAATTCACCTGATTTGATAGTAGTTCATGGCGATAGAGTTGAAGCTTTAGCTGGTGCGATTGTAGGTAGTTTAAATAATATTCTTGTTGCTCATGTTGAAGGTGGAGAGCTTTCTGGTACTATTGATGAACTAATTAGGCACTCTATAACAAAGTTATCTCATATTCACCTAGTTGCCAATGAAAAAGCCAGAAAAAGGCTAATTCAACTTGGAGAAATTGAAAGAGATATACATATTATTGGCTCACCGGACATTGATATCATGTCTTCTAGACTTCCTGAAATTGAAGATGTAAAAAACTACTATGAAATAGCATTTAGTGATTACGCTATAGCGATGTTTCACCCTGTAACTACAGAATATGATCTAATTACCACTCAAATTAAAATCTTTGTAGATTCCTTAATTGAAAGTGATGAAAATTATGTTTTGGTATATCCTAATAATGATAAAGGCTCGAAGGAGATACTTAAGGAGTATGCCAGATTGACCGAGAATAGAAAATTTAAAATATTCCCATCCCTGAGATTCGAATTCTTTCTTACACTCTTGAAATATTCAAAATTTATTATTGGTAATTCTAGCGCAGGTATAAAGGAGGCTTCCTTTTTTAGAACCCCGACTATTAACATAGGCACTAGACAGTTAAATCGAGATTCTAGTATTTCTGTTCGCAATGTAGATTTAATAAAAACCGAAATTTTAGATGCAATTGAGAATATTTCTAAAATTGATTTTGAGCGGAATAATGCAAATTATTTGTATGGTAGGGGAGATAGCGATAAAAGATTTCTCAAACTTATTCATAAGAAATCTTTTTGGAGCACAAATATTCAAAAACAATTTCAGGAGCGGTAAATTTGTGTAAAGCTTTAGCAATAATTCCAGCAAGGGGTGGCTCAAAAGGCATCAACAGAAAGAATTTGTTCAGTGTCAATGGTTGCCCATTAATCTACTGGACAATTAAGGCTGCAAAAGAATCTAAATATATATCAGATATTGTAGTTTCCTCAGATGATGAGGAAATACTGGAATATTCAAAGCGACAGGGTCTAATTTCTATAAATAGGCCAAGTAATCTTGCCAAAGATGAATCATCGATGGATAGTGTCATTTCTCATTCAATAAATGAGCTTCTATCTCAAGCTAAAGAGTATGACAACTTCATTCTTCTTCAGCCAACATCACCACTTAGAGATTCTGAAGATATTAATACGGCATTCGAATTTTTTTATCGCTCAAATGCTAAAAGTTTGATAAGTGTTTGCAAAGTAAATAATAAATATTTAAAGTCGTTCTATGAGGATGCTAATGGATTTATCAAAGGAATTGCAAATGATAACTTTCCTTTTATGAGGAGACAAGATTTACCTCATATTTACCTATCTAATGGAGCCATCTATATATCATCTATAAAGGAGTACTTTAAGTTCAATAGTTTTATGACGGCCAAGACCATAAAGTTCGAAATGCCCATTAATAAAAGCGTTGATATTGACAGTTTGAAAGATATTGATATTGCTGAGGAGTGCTTTAAAAATATATTAAAATAATATTGTTTCTACAATATCTGCGTAACAGATTATCCCCATGAAGACTCTGTCCATAGATTTAACCTATCAGCCTGTTGGTGGAGCACTTTCTCAAATTACTGAAATAATTTGTAATCTATCGGAGTACCAGTTTTCAAAAATTATTTTTTTCACAACACAAGAAAATAGATATCTCTTTGATGGGATTAAAGATGAGAGAGTTGTTATTCATGATGTGAATTTCGGACATACTCAAATTTTTAGAAGATTAATATGGGCGCAATGTCTGTTGCCTTTTTTAATTCTTTTTAAGAAGATTGATATACTCTTTTGTCCTGGAAACATATCTCCAATCCTTTCGTTTAGAAAGAAAGCTCAATGGATTGGTACAGTTGGACCATTTGAAAAAGGTTTTATAAAGCCTTTTCCTTTTTTCCAAAAGTTTATACTTTTTTTTTCTAAATATTTAATGATATTTTCGTCACATACATCAGATCTAGTCTTTTTTGAGTCTAACTACACTAAGAACTTATTTACAGAAAAATATAGATTAAAAAAAGATAAAGCTGTAGTTCTTCATATTGGAAAAGATAATTTTTATCAACCAAAGAAGAAGGATGCAGGAGAAAAATACATTCTTTCTGTATCTCATCTTTATCCATATAAAAATTTTCATACACTAATTAATGCTTTCTTCGAGATATCAATTCAAGATCCAAATATAGATTTGCTTATTGCAGGTTCGGTTGTCGACAAAAGTTACTTTGAAGATTTAATGAGCCTCATCAAGGAACTAAACATTGAAAATAGAGTATTTTTTCTTGGTAGGGTAGAAAAAGATCAATTAAATTATTTATATAGTAATTGTTTGTTTTTTGTCTTTCATTCTCCATTTGAAAATTTTGCATACACTTTAATAGAGGCGATGAGCTGTGGAGCAGCAATTGTTTCTACCAATACTACAGCTATGCCAGAAACTTGTTCCGATGCAGCAATTTACTTTAATCCTTACTCTGTAAAAGAATTAGTAAAATGTATGAAATTTTTTATTGATAACCCAGAAAATATTGGGATTTATAGTGATAAATCTTTGAATCAAGCCAAAATTTACCCAAATTATGAAGAAATAAATAAGGAAACTGGTAAGTTTCTTAATGAAATATGAGACTATGGTGAATAGAGTATTAATTACAGGCGGAGCTGGGTTTATTGGATCGAATCTTATAGAAAACCTGCTAAAAAATCATATTGATGTAGTAACTATTGATAATCTGTCCTCTGGAAGAATTTCAAACATTCAAAACTTTATCAGTAGCATAGATTTTATTGAGTCAGATATTGAGAGCTTCAACCTTGAAGTTTTGGAGAATATTGATGCTGTAGTACATTTAGCTGCCCAGCCTTCTGTTCCAATCTCTTTGGAAAATTTTAAATCGAGTAGTACGACTAATTTGATTTCCTCAGTAAATATTATCAGTTTTTGTATTGAAAGAAAAATTCCCCTAGTCTATGCATCTTCTTCTGCCATATATGGTGAGTTAGAATTTGGCTCAGATTTGTCAGAGGATATCGATTTACTTAGTCCTTATGCCGCAGATAAAAAAATGTTAGAGACCTATACTGGAGTTGCACATAAAGCTTATGGATTAAGAAGTATTGGATTAAGGTTTTTTAATGTATACGGCCCAAAACAGGATCCTAATAGTGATTACTCAGGAGTTATTTCAATCTTTATTGAGAAAATGCTCAATAATGAAAATGTACATCTTCGCGGTGGTTATCAAACAAGAGATTTTGTTTATATTGATGATGTAGTTAAGTCAATAATTGCATCTTTAAAAGTCCTCGAAAGGGAGGATATCTATGATTGTATAAATGTCCTAACTGGAAATTCAATCTCCATTGAGAGTCTTCTAAATAAAATATCTAGCCAACTAGCTATTACTCCAATTGTGAAAAAAGTTCCTCTTCCAATTGGAGATCCTGAAAAATCAGATGGCAATACTTCAAAACTGAAAAAAACTTTAGGACTTGATTTAAAAAGTTTTACAGATCTTAATTCGGGTTTGTCAAAAACTATAAATTACATCAGAAATTATGAGGCTTAATCAAAATCTAAACAATGAGCTGGATAAAGATTTTGACTGGATTATCATCGGGGGAGGAATTAGTGGAATTTCGCTTGCAGAGATCTTAACAAGACAAGGAAAATCAGTTCTTCTTCTTGAAAAGAACAATTTATTAGCCTCTGAGACTTCTAAAATTTTTCATGAATGGCTTCATACTGGAGCACTATATACTTTATTGCCAGACAAACTATTAACTCTACGATATATGATTGGAGCAATTGATGATTTACTAGAATATTATAGTGGCTTCAAATCAATGAACCTAGAGGCATCAATTTCTGGACTAAAGGTTAAAAATCCAGGCTGGTATAACAATGATCCAATTTATTACAAGTATAAGAGAAGAGTTTTTAATCCATTATGGACTTCATTAGTATCAAAATCTATTAGTCTTGTCGATGATATTAGTAATCATGACTGGTTGAGAAAAAAAGCAGGTGAGCAATATGGATATAAATTCCCAAATTTTAATTATTGGTATAAAAATATCCCAAGGCAGCTTAATAGGAAAAGATTTACAGAAGTTATTAGCTCGGATCTTACTATTAATTCAAGACTATTGATTAATGATATTCTATCAAATGCAATATCTAATGGCTTGAATTGGAAAACTTCAGCAGAAGTCATAAAAATTGATGAGCATAAGAATTACGTATCCGTTCTTACAAAAAAAGAAAAAAAGGCAATAACTGCTAAGAACTTAATAATTGCCGCACCAGATCTACTGTCAAAATTTATGGGTTACAAAATTAACACAGGGTATGCGCCTATTCACATTGTAGATAATGTTCCAGAAGATATGAACAACTTTGTAGAGCTTGATATCAAGAAAACTAATTGTATAAATTTGTTAAAAAAGGAAAGTGGTATTGGCCAAGCTGGTGGTATAACTATTTCATCTCCAAATAAAGTTCAAGAATATTCGGATTTTATTATCACTCAACACAAAAAAATAAACCCAAATATTAAATCAATTGGCAGCTATATTGGGATTAAGAAAGAACTAGTTAGCGCGAAAGAAAATAGAAACTATCTTTATCATATTGCTAAGCATAACAACAGAATCTGGTCTGTAGTTTTAGGAAAATTTACTCTTTTCTCAAGCATGGCGCCAGAGTTTTATAGAAGGGCTTATAAGTTGAACCCCGATAAAAGAATTGACCCAGTACAATCAGCCCTTCCAGAAAGAATTGTTTCAGATGCTTCATGGCAAGAGATTGCAAAAAATTATAGGAGAATTTAAATGGGAATGATTAAGGTTCCAGAAAAATCGATAGCCTTTTTTAAAGACAACTTTCAAGAAATTATTGATTCTGGTGAGCTTGCTGAGGGTAAATGGAATATGAAGGTTGCCGAACTTGCAATGAATTATTCTTCCACAAAAAATGCATTAACAACTAATTCTAATGGTTCAGGCATTTTTACTATTTTGTATTTGTTAAAACAATTAAGAGGCTATAAGAATTTTTTCATTCAGAGTAATACTATGTATGGTGTTCAGACTATGTCAATGACTACAGGGTTAAATCTATCCGGATTTGTGGAATGTTCAATTGATTATTTAATGCCAACATATGAAGATTTTAAAAAGTTTGTTAAAACGCTTGATAATCCTAGTGAGAATGTTTTTTTAATTACTCATATTGGCGGTTGGGTCAATCCAGATATAGAGCAAATAGCTAATTTATGCAATGAGTTAGGTATTGCTCTGGTAGAAGATTGCGCACATAGCTATGGTTCGACTTTAAGAGGTAGACACACTGGTTCTTTTGGAGTAGCAGGAGTATATTCGCTATACGCTACCAAGGCAATTACTGCTGGAGAAGGCGGCATTATTGTTACGAATGATGAAGAGTTGTCACATTATGCTGCTAGATTTGTCATTTATGATCGTTTTCAACAAGAATTGAACTCGGGAGTTAATCTGCGTATGTCTGAAATCTCCGCACTTTTTGCATATTCAATCCTTCAATATTCCGAAGATATAATCTCTCAGAAATATTCAATTGCTAATAGATATATAGAAGTCTGTGAAGAAAAATCTATTAATTTTATTAATCCCTCCTCAGCTGGTCAAAGATCTAATCTCTATAAATTTATCCTAATCTCTAAGAATGAAGCTGAGAGGAAAAGAATCTCAAAAATTAAAACAAGGACATCTTCTGTATATGATTATGCTCTCGGGAAAGACTCAAAGCTTGTTTCAAAAAACCATGTTTGTCTCCCAATTTGGTATAAGTTAGACAATAGTGAAATAGAGAGAGTCTTAAAAGAGATTTCAGGTATTTAATTAATGAAAAAAATTCAGGTCTATACTTTAGTTAAGGAGCTTTTGACTTATGTTCCTAATGCTCAAAAGATAAAATTAATCTATATTTTTTTACTTACTATTGTAAGTTCTGTCTTGGAGGTAATCAGTCTTGGAGCTGTTGTCCCTTTTATAGCAGCACTTAGCAATGCTGACCTATTCTTTCAGGATGAAATATATTTACCATATTTGAATTTTTTTAATATAAGTTCAACCGATACTTTAATTATATTCTTAACATTTGTTTTTGGTATTTCAGCTCTACTCGCTGGAATTTTTAGAATATATTTGTTGCGATTTACTCTTATTACTTCAGCAAATATTGGCTCATATTTGAGTACTAGAGCCTTCAAAAATATTTTAAAAAAACCATATATTTTTCACCTCCAAAACAGCAGTTCTGAGCTAATCAATGGTATTGTTAGAAAAGTAAAGATTTCATCTGCAGTAATTGCATCTGTTGTGACAGTTGCAACATCATTAATTATATTTATTTCAATTTTCACCACCCTATTGTTTATTAATTCTCATGTAGCAGTTATTGCAGGAATAATTTTCTCTATTGTTTATTTTATTATTTCAAGAATTTCGAAAAAAATTTTGTACACTAACAGTGCAATTATTTCCTCAGAATCCAATAAAGAAGTGAAATCTTTACAAGAGGGAATTGGCGCAATAAGAGATGTAATTCTTGATGGGGCTGAAGATTTACATTCGTCTTATTACTCTAAATCCGTAAAGAGGCTTCAATTAAAAAATGCTTCAAATGCCTTTATTAATCAATATCCGAGATTTTTAATGGAATCCGTAGGTCTTTTGTTGGTAACAGGGTTATTATATTTTTCTCATTCAAAACTCGGGGATGTTAGCCAGTATTTTCCTATTCTGGCAGCTCTTGCTCTTGGCGCTCAAAGAACACTTCCTCTTTTACAGTCTATTTATGGAAATTGGACTCATGCCATAGGAAACTATGAGGTAATTAAAGATGTAAATGAAATTCTTTATATAGATAGTAAAGATAATTTAAATAATCTAGATGATGATGTTGTAGTGTTTAAAGATGCTATTAAGTTCAAAGATATTGAAGTAAGGTATCCAAATAGTCGAATTCCAGCTATATCTAAAATCAACTTAAAGATCAATTCTGGTGATAGAATTGCAATTATTGGTGAAACTGGCTCAGGAAAAAGCACATTTCTTGATCTATTAATGGGTTTTTTGCCAATTGATGATGGAATCCTAACAATCGACAGTAAGCAAATTACAAACGATAATTATAAGAGTTTGAGAGCACTAGTATCCCATGTGCCTCAACACATTTTTTTAGCAGATATAACATTTACTGAAAACATTGCTTTTAATACTCCACCTCATTTAATTGACTTTGAGAGAGTTAAATATGCAGCAAAAAAAGCGCAAATTTATGATTTCATAATAAGTACTGAAAATGCTTTTGACACAATTGTTGGCGAGAGGGGTTCTAGGTTAAGCGGAGGGCAAATGCAAAGAATTGGAATTGCACGAGCGCTTTATAAAAAATTCAAAATTTTAGTTCTAGACGAGGCAACAAGTGCATTAGACATTAATACTGAAAAGAAAATTATACAAAACATTTCTGAATTAGATATTAAACCTACAATTGTTATGGTAACGCATAGGCATTATTTTTTAGGGGATTTCGATAAAGTCGTAGAATTTTCTGGCGGCACAATTAAATCAGTAAGGTAATTTTAAATGTTTCATTTATATAAAGAAAAATACAACAAAATACCCAGCGCAGAAGAAATTGACTTCCTGGGTTTTTTAAACATTATAAGAGTTTTTATTATTGAGATAATTCTTATAATCGCTATATCAATTTTAACCATACAGGTCTTTTCACCAGTTAATTCAAGTACTGAATACTATGTCTCAGTTTCAAAATATCAACTTCAAACCAATTTGATTAATGATGAAGATCTAATCACACAATTAAATGATAACTTTGAGAATGTTTTGCACTTAGAACCATTCATCAAGAAATTTATTGATGAAAAATTTCAGAATAATTCCTTAATTGAGGCTTATCTTTTATCAGAAGAATCAAAATTATTTAATCTTAAATTGATTTCTAATCATAAATTAACTAAAAATCAAATTTCCGAACTACTCACTAAACTATTTGTTGGAAATATCAACGAGATAATCAATTTCAAGGCTAAAAGCAAGGTTAAACTTGAAGAGGATTCTCAAAGACAAATATCTGAAAAGCTGATGATGCTTTATTACCTTAAAGAGTTAGCGCAAGACAAACCAGCAAACAGCCCAGAATCAATTAAGATTATTACATCGCTCATAGATCAGGAAATAAACTTGTGGCCTAGAGGCCAATACGAAGTCAATAGACAGAAACAAATAAAAATATTAAGAAATATCGTATCTTCGTTTGAAAAAGATAAGCAATTTCAGTCATTAAATATTGACATAGAGTCTATTCAGCAAATTAATGACGTGATCAAGAAGCTTGAAGGGGATGATTCGCTTCCTCAGAGGATAAGGGTGCTTTATCTCATAGAGAAGCTATTGAAAGATAGGTCGAAAAAAAGTCCAGAACTAATTGAGATTATTACATCGCTCATAGACCATGATTTGAGTATATCCTCATATGGTCGAAATGAAGCTATTAGACAAAAAGAAATAACAATGTTGAAAGATCAAATTACATTGCTTGAAAATTATAAACGATTGTTTTCACTAGATATTGAGTTGAAAAATGAAAATAATGTTAGAGTTAAATCTAGATTCGATACTTTTATGGGATTTGCTTTTGGCGTGATTATTAGTTTATTTTTGATTTTAGTTCTCGTTCTGTTAAAGAGAAAAAATGCGTAAATTTGTAAAAATTATTGCAACTCATATTTTAAAAAGAAACTCAACATTAAAAAATTCACACAATGGTGAGATTTGTTATATTTTTGGAAACGGTGCCTCTTTAAAATACATGAATCTAAATCATTTTAATAATTACCCGACCATTGGATTAAATCATATTTGCCTTCATAAACAATTTGAAAATCTTGACCTGAGATACATAGTTCTAATCGAGTCATTTTTCTTTTATCCTTTTTTTAAGAATCCCTATAGCGGGAGATATCAATTTAATTATTTTTTTAAAGTTTTTTACAATTCAATAATTAATTCAAACAAAAATTTCAGAATATTTACCAATATTTCTAACATTTTGAATTTTTTCTTTTGGAGGAGATCTAATTATCTATATAGTTTTAATACGAAAACAATGACTTCAAAAAAAAATGATATAGCTGGGGAGTTTAGCTTTATGGATGGCGCTCTTGAAGCTGGGATTGCTATTGCTATAAATCTAGGTTTTAAAAAAGCAATTCTTGTAGGCTGCGATTATTTATTTAAACCAACATTTGCTGGCCACTTTTATGCTTTTGGGCCTGAAAAATTAATAAAAAATCAGAACCATAATGAGTATGAAAAACTCTTTAGTGAGTTAAAAAATAAAATTGAGTTAGAAGTTCTTACAATTAATCAAGATACAAAATATAGTTTAAAATCTCACAACTATACTTCGTATACAAATGAAGCCCCTTCTTATAAAGAGAATAACGAAATAGTAGATAAAAAATTTTTGGAAATTCTCAGGCAAGCAGTAGAAAAGAAACAATATGGGAATAAAATATAGAAATGTTTAATAGTAAAGTGATTTTTATATCCGGTGGTACGGGAAGTTTTGGTAAGAAGTTTACAAAAACTATATTAGAGAATTACACTCCCAAAAAAATAATAATTTTTTCAAGAGATGAACTCAAACAGTTCGAAATGCAGCAAGAATTTGATCATCCTTGCATGAGATTTTATTTAGGTGATGTAAGAGATTTAGACAGGCTAAAAACTGCCACTAATGGAGCTGATTTTATTATTCATGGTGCAGCTATGAAGCATGTTCCTGCCTCAGAATATAATCCCTTGGAATGCATTAAGACTAACATTAGTGGTGCTGAAAATATTATTTCAGCAGCGATTTTTAATAATGTTGAAAAGGTTATTGCACTATCTACTGATAAAGCTGCCAATCCAGTAAATTTATATGGCGCAACAAAACTTGCGTCAGATAAACTTTTTGTTGCGGCTAATAATATTACAGGAGATGCTAGAACAAGATTTTCCGTTGTCCGATACGGCAATGTTGTTGGTTCTAGAGGTTCAGTTGTGCCCTTCTTCAAAAAACTTATCTCTAATGGTGCTAAGAATTTGCCGATTACTCATAAGGATATGACTCGTTTTTGGATTACTCTTGAAGAGGGTGTGAATTTTGTTTTACGAAATTTCCAAAGAATGCATGGTGGAGAAATTTTTGTACCAAAAATTCCTTCAGTAAGAATTGTAGATTTGGCAGAGGCATTGGCACCAGAATTAGAGTTGGACTTTATCGGGATTAGACCAGGAGAAAAAATTCATGAGGTAATGTGCCCAAAAGATGATTCCTTTAATACAATTGAGTTTTCGAAGCATTTTGTTATCACTCCAACTATCAATCTTTTTGATTATTTTCATGACTACTCTAAAGATATGTTAGGCGAGAATGGTAAATTTGTTGAACAAAATTTTGAGTACTCCTCAGATAATAATTATTTCTTAAGTCAAACTGAAATCCAACAATATGATTT
>Ga0181581_10000197_pt1 | contig 43452 bp, 39 predicted proteins | sample 071ome_22_FD_132433 | JGI IMG/M metagenome (GOLD analysis project Ga0181581, IMG submission 132433) | Coastal salt marsh microbial communities from the Groves Creek Marsh, Skidaway Island, Georgia - 071404AT metaG (megahit assembly) | ecosystem: Environmental > Aquatic > Marine > Intertidal... | reverse complement strand
GGCGAGGTCGAGCACATCGTCAACGATGGAGAGGATATGGGTCGACGCCCGGGTGATCCCCTGGAGGGCTTTGTGACGCTGGTGCGGCGACAGTTCGAGCGTCGACAAACTCTCGGCGAAGCCAGTGATCGACTGCAACGGTGTCCGTAACTCGTGACTGAGCGCGGTGACGAACTGGGACTTGGCGTGATTCGCCCGCTCGGCTGATTCTCGAGCCATCTCGGCGTGATAGCGGGCCGTGCGCTCACGCGCAGCCCGCTCGTGATCGATGGCGATCGAAGCGAGATGGGTGAAACGGCGGACCAGCTCGCGCTCTCGCTCATCGGGCTCATGTCGCACTCGGCTGTAGACGGCAAACGTGCCGACCACGCGTGCACGGGCTCGGATCGGGCTCGACCAACAGGCGCTGATGTCGTGAGTTCGAGCGAGCGACCGGAAGTCATCCCATCGCCGGTCAACCATCACATCACGAACCACAACCGGTTCGCCCAGATGGACGGCGGTCCCGCACGAGCCAGCGAGTGGCCCAGGGACGAGACCGTCGATCGCCTCGGAATACGCAGCCGGAAGGTTCGGTGCGGAGCCGTGACGCAGCACGCCGTCATCATCAAGCAACAGCACCGAGCACCTGCTCGCCGCAATGAGCTCTTCGAGTGCGATCACGATGCTGTCGAGCACGCTGACGAGCGGCGCATCGGAAACCAGTTGCTCCATGACGATCGCCTGGCGGTCGAGCACTGCGGCCGCTTCGTGGCCAGAGAGCATCGTCACCCCTCCCACCGATAGCCCACGGCTCGAACGGTGCAGAGTCGCTTGGGACGCGTTGGGTCGTCCTCGATCTTTTGACGAAGCCGGTAGACGTGCTCGGTCACCGTGGCCGGGGTCTGCCATCCAGCTTGACTGGCCCAAATGGCATTGAGCAGTTCCTCGCGTGAACACGCTCGCCGCGGGTGGTCGCAGAAGTAGCTGAGCAGATCGAACTCCTTTGCGGCCAGTTCCACGGGCGTTCCGTCAACCCAGACGCTTCGCGACTCGACGTCGACCTCGACCCCGCTGCCATTCGGTACAAACGGGGCTGCAGCGGCTCCGGCGTAGTCGGTCACGCGCCGAAGCAACGATCGGGCACGCGCCGCGAGTTCTCCCGGTGAGAACGGTTTGACCAGATAGTCATCAGCGCCCAAGTCGAGACCGACGATGCGATCGGTCTCCCCATCGCGGCCCGACAGCACAATGATCGGCAACCGATTGCGGTCGCAGCGCGCCTCGTCCGCCCGCAGACGACGGAGAATGTCGAGTCCGCCGACGCCAGGCAACGAAAGATCCAGCACCACCAGAAGGGGCTCGTCTTCGGCCAGCACATCAAGGGCCTCGAGGCCGTCACCGACGGCAAGCACCTCGAATCCATCGGCTTCCAGCGCCCAGGTGACCCCGGTACGCACCCCCTCGTCGTCATCCACGACAAGCACTCGGCGGCCCACGCCCATGCGGCGACTGTAGTTGGCGGCTGCTTCTGACGTCCCCTCGTTGATCGCAAGTTGAGAAAGCGTTGTCCACGACGCCAACTGGGTTTCCTACGTTCGGAATGAACGTGGCGGATCGGACCGTCACCGACAAAGGGGGAAGCCGCATGGCTGACATGAAACTGGCGCTGTATTTGCCGAACTTCCGAGACCACGTGACGGTCAAGGAACTCGAGGACCTGACCGACCTTGCCGAGGAGTTGGAGTTTGACTCGATCTGGACGCTCGACCGTGTCGTCGTACCAGAGGCTTCGGACCGCGGTGAGCTCCAATACCCGTTCGGGATGATGCAGGAGTTTCCCAATCAACTACCGGTGTCAGCCCGTGGCCAGTGGTACCAGGGCTGGCCACTGATCCCCTGGCTTGCGGCCAAGACCGAGAAGTGCCGAATCGGCATGAGCATTACCGACACCCCGTACCGGGCGCCGGGTGTGTTCGCAGCAGAGATCGCCACCATCGACCACTTGTCGAACGGCCGGGTGAACGTCGGTATCGGTTCGGGTTGGATGCCCGAGGAGTTCGCAGCGGCAAGTGCCGCCGACGTCTTCCCGAAGCGACACAAGCACGTGCGGGAGACGATCGAAATCTGCCAGGGCATCTGGACCAACGAGTTGTTCGAGTACCACGGCGAGTTCGCCGACTTCGAACCGTGCGGCTTCGGTCACAAGCCACTCCAGGATCCACATCCACCGATCTTCATGAGCGGGCTGCGCAATCCGGAGATCTCGGCCAAGCGGGTCGCCAAGTACAACCTGTCGGGTTGGATCGGCATCCAGGACACACCGGAGGAACTCACCGAGTGGACGACTGCGATCGGCGACGAGCTGGCGAAGCTCGACGGCTCCCACAGCCTCGATGACCTTGAGATCTCAAGCATGTGCTGGTTCGTCATCACCGACGAGCCGACCGATCAGACCCGCAATGGGAAGCTCACCAACCTGTTGTCGGGAACCGCTGATCAGGTCACCCAGAACCTGATCGATCTCAAGGCAGCCGGTATGACGATGCCGCTGATCTGGCCTCCGTTTGCCGACGTGCCAACGTCGAAGACACTCGAAGATCTCCGTCAGCTCAACGACGAGATCCTGCCCCAGGTCAATGCGGCCTGAGTCATACTCGGTCGATGAGTCTCACCGAGGCTGAAGCACTCGAGCGCCTGCACGCCGCCAACCACGGCGTACTGGGCACGCTGCACGCTGGGCGCGGCGTCGACATGACGCCGATCGTGTACGCAACCGACGGTCTCGTCCTCGGTTCGCCGATCGATCGGGTGAAGCTCAAGTCGTCGCTGCGCCTGCAGCGTGAACGCAACCTCGAAACCGATGGCCGGGCGACCCTGCTCGTCGAGCACTGGGACCCAGTCGACTGGTCGAAGCTGTGGTGGGTTCGTGCCGAGCTGCGATGGCTTGGCGACGAGTCACCTCACACTGAGGCGCTCAGCCAGCGGCTCGCTGCGAGCGTCGAGCAGTACCGGGACGAACCGTTCGCCTCGATCCTGACGTTCGAGATCGTGCGTGCCACCGGTTGGTCGGCCACCGGCTCGGGGAGCACATCGTGAATCTGGCTCGCTGGGTCGAACGAAATGGCAGCCGGCGAGGCGACCACCCTGCGCTGGCCGACGGCGATCGTGTCCATGGGAGTTGGCGCCAGTTCGCCGGTCAAGTGGCAGCGATCGCCGGCGGCTTGCGTCGCAACATGTTCGTCAGCGAGGGCGACTGCGTTGCGATTGTGATGGACAACCGGCCGGAGTACCTCGAGGCGCTTTTTGCGGCATGGCACGCAGGTCTTGTTGCGGTGCCGATCAACGCTCGACTGCATCGAGACGAGATCGCCTACATCCTCGACCAGAGCGGCGCGACGGTCGTGGTGACCGACGAGGCCCACGCCGACGACGTAGACGCGGCAGTTGCTGCGCTCGATGACCGCTGCACGACCGTGGTCGCGCCCGGGGTCGACTGGGATCGACTTGCCGAAACCACCCCAGTCGCACTCTTCGAGCGGGTTCCTGAGGACCCGGCGTGGCTCTTCTACACGAGCGGAACCACCGGACGTCCAAAAGGGGCCACGCTCAGCCACCGGAATCTCATGATGATGTCGCTGAGTTACTTCGCGGACATCGATCCTGTGAGCCCATCGGACAGCGTGCTGCACGCTGCCCCGATCTCCCACGGCTCGGGGCTCTACGGCCTTCCCCACGTGGCACGCGGGGCGACCAGCGTCATCCCGGCATCGCGGGGTGCCGATGCAGACGAGATCGCTGCACTCCTTCAGTCCTGGCAGGGCATGTCGTTCTTTGCGGCACCAACCCTGGTGAACCGTCTCACAGTTGCCCCAGCCATCGCCGGAGCTGAGCTCAGGAACCTCAAGACAATCATCTACGGCGGTGCACCGATGTACCTCGCCGATCTCGAGCGGGCACTCGACGTTTTCGGGCCCCGCCTGGCCCAGATCTACGGTCAAGGCGAGTCGCCCATGACCATCACGGCACTCTCCAAGTCCGACCACGTCGACGACGGCCACCCTCGACACCAGGAACGGTTGCAGAGCGTCGGTGTCGCCCGGACCGACGTAGAGGTTCAGGTCATCGATGCCGAGGGAGTTGCTCGCCCGGCCGGCGAGATCGGGGAGATCGTGGTTCGAGGCGACGTCGTGATGAACGGTTACTTCAAGCAGCCGGAGGCGACTGCCGAGGCGCTCCAAGAAGGGTGGCTGCGGACCGGTGACATCGGCAGCTTCGATGACGAGGGCTTCCTGACGCTTCACGACCGATCGAAGGACTTGATCATCAGCGGCGGCATGAACATCTACCCGCGCGAGATTGAGGAGACGCTGCTTCGCCATTCCGCGGTGGATGCAGTGTCGGTGGTGGGACGACCCGACGACGAGTGGGGCGAGTCAGTGGTGGCGTTCATCGTCGCTGATGGCGACGTGAACCCTCGGCCTGATGACCTCGATCAACTCTGTCTCGATCACATCGCCCGCTACAAGCGTCCGAAGCAGTACCGCTTTGTCGACGAGTTGCCTACCAACAACTACGGCAAGGTGGTCAAACGGGAGCTTCGAGAGCTGCTGCGGCGCGAGGCGGCGGATTCCCCCACCGACAGCGACTGAACAGTGCCGTCTACTCGATGCGCATGCCGGAAAGGGCCCGGCTGATCACAAGCTGCTGGATCTGCTCGGTGCCTTCGAAGATGTCGTGGATCTTGGCGTCGCGATGCCAACGTTCGACTGGGTACTCGCGGGTGTAGCCGTAGCCACCGAGCACCTGCATGGCACGTTCGGTGGTCCAGGTGGCAACCCGGCCGGCCTTGAGCTTGGCCATCGAACCTTCTGCGTTCGTGAACGCCCGCTGCTTTCCGAGCCAGGCGGCACGCCAGATGAGCGCACGGGTGGCCTCCACCTCGGTGGCCATGTCAGCGAGCATGAACGCGATGCCCTGATTCATGATGATCGGCTTGCCGAAGGCGTAGCGCTCCTTGGCGTACTCGGTTGCGTATTCGGTCGCGGCGCGGGCGATACCGAGTGCCTGGGCACCGACGGCGGGACGGGTCGCTTCGAAGGTCTGCATGGCCGCCTGCGCATTGCCGGACTTGCCTTCGCGGACCCGGGCGAGTCGCTCGTCGAGTTTGTCTTTCCCGCCGAGCAGGCAGTGACCGGGAACCCGCACATCGTCGAGGACGACCTCGGCGGTGTGTGACGCCCGAATGCCATGCTTCTTGTACTTCTGTCCCATGGAAAGGCCGGGGGTGTTGGGCGGGACGATGAACGACGCATGGCCCTTCGAACCGAGTTCGGGATCGACCACTGCGACCACCACATGGATGTTGGCGATGCCTCCGTTGGTGATCCACGCCTTGGTGCCGTTGAGCACCCACTCATCGGTTGCCTCGTCGTAGCGCGCAGACGTGCGGTACCCGTTGACGTCGGAGCCGGCGTCGGGCTCAGACGCGCAAAAGGCCCCGACCTTCACATCCTCGGCAGTGCCGTAGCACTGCGGCACCCACTCCATCAGTTGCTCGGGGGTACCGGAAGCGGCGATGCCCGCCGCGGCCAAGCCAGACCCCATCAGCGCCATGCCGATGCCTGCGTCACCCCAGAAGATCTCCTCGATGGCCATCACGGTCGAGATGCCGGTCGGGTCGTTCATCATGACCTCGGCCATGAACTCCCAGCCGTACAGACCGATCTCGGCCGCTTGTGTGACGATCGGCCAGGGGAACTCTTCTCGTTCGTCCCACTCCTCTGCATTCGGCCGAATCACGTCGACGGCAAACTCGTGGATCCACTTCTGGAGCGTGACCTGGTCTTCGTTCAACGCAAGTGAGAATTCGGACATGGTCGGTTCCTCGCAGACATGGATGCAATGGTTACCGGTGGGTAACAAGTCGAACGTTAGTCGCCGATGAGGACGGAACCAAGAGACGGCTGCCGGTCATCGCACCGTTTCGGCGCAGCTCAGATCACCCAACTGGCAAGCAAGCGGCCCGAGCCGACACTCACGGCGACCTTGAAGAGCCACTCCAGCTTCACCGGATCGAGTCGCCGCAGCCAGTGCGCCCCGATCCTCGTGCCGAGGACCACTCCAGCCGTTCCGACGAGCACCATGCCGACGTGGTCGGACCACGCATAGCCGACAACCGCAAACGCGGCGACCTTGACGACATGCCCGAGTGCCTGCCCAACTGCGGCAGTGGCCACCATGCTCACGTGATCCGCTGTTGCAGCGCGGAAGGCCGGTGCCAGCAAGGGCCCGATCGCCCCGAGGGTCGGATTGACGAGTCCCGCGAACGCGCCGACGATCCCGAAGCGGGAACCCCGCCCGGGGTTCGGTGCCAACCACGAGGTGGCGGCCGGCCACCAGACAGCCACCAGCGCGAACACCCCGATGAGCGCTCGGCCACCCGAGCGAGGTATCGAGTCGGCAATGAGATACCCGATCGCGGTCGCCGGAACGAGCGGAACGACGAACGGAACGATCAGGCTCCGGTCGACATCGTGACGCAGGGTCACAGCCCGGGTGCCGTTGCTGCACAGTTGGATCACGCCGTGGGCGGGGATCGCAACCAGGGGATCGACGAACTGCAGCATCACGATGAGCAGGATCATCCCGCCGCCGGCACCGGCAACGGCGGTGAGTGCGGCGGTTGCGAGTGCGGCAACGCCGAGAACGACGAGTTCCAGACCGGTCACAACTCGTGTTTTAGGCGCCGTCGTCCAACCACACCGGAAACCACCTCCACATCGTGAGACACGTCGGCGGCCGCACGGGAGCAGGCCGATAACCTCGCAGGTCTATGAGCACGTCCCCCATCCCCGACAAGCCCGACCTCGCCGGCCTCGAGGACAAGTGGGACGCAGTGTGGGACGCAGCGGGGACCTATCACTTCGACACCGACACCAGCCGCGAACAGGTCTTCTCGATCGACACACCACCGCCCACCGTCTCCGGCTCGCTCCACGTCGGTCATGTCTTCAGCTACACCCACACCGACACCATCGCTCGCTACCAGCGCATGGCGGGCAAGAACGTCTTCTATCCGATGGGGTGGGACGACAACGGTCTCCCCACCGAGCGCCGCGTCCAGAACTACTTCGGAGTTCGCTGCGACCCGTCGCTGCCGTATGACCCGGACTTCACCGCGCCCGCCGATGCCGGTGACGAAAAGGCCGTGGCACAACGCCCGACCATCGCCGTCAGCCGCCCCAACTTCATCGAGTTGTGCACTCGACTCACGGTGGAGGACGAGCAGGCCTTCGAGGGGTTGTTCCGCCGACTCGGTCTCTCGGTCGACTGGACCCGAACCTACGAGACGATCAACGACCACTGTCGCCGCATCTCCCAGTTGGCGTTTCTCGACAACCTTGCCGCCGGGCAGGCCTACCAGATCGAGGCGCCCTCGCTGTGGGACGTCACCTTCCAGACCGCCGTGGCTCAGGCCGAGTTGGAGGACAAGGAGATGCCGGGCGCCTACCACAAGCTGCGGTTCTCCGGCGTTGGCGACACTCCCGACATCTGGATCGACACCACTCGACCGGAACTCGTTCCGGCCTGCGTCGCCCTCGTCGCTCACCCCGACGACGAGCGGTACCAACCGTATGTCGGAGGCACGGTCTCGTCGCCGCTGTTCGACGTCGAGGTCCCAATCGTCGCCCATGAACTCGCCCAACCCGACAAGGGCACCGGTATCGCCATGATCTGCACCTTTGGCGACACCACCGACGTGACCTGGTGGCGCGAACTCGACCTTCCCGTGCGCACCGTCATCCAGCGCGACGGCAAGTTCGCCGCCGAGACACCCGACTGGATCGCTGCCGGCTCGCCAGCCGAGGCATACCAACGGCTTGCGGGGCTCCGCGCCAAGAACGCACAAGCCGAGATCGCAACGATGCTGGCAGCAGCAGGCGAAATGGACGGCGAACCCCGTCCGATCACCCACCCGGTGAAGTTCTTCGAGAAGGGCGACAAGCCGCTCGAGATCGTGAGCTCGCGACAGTGGTACATCCGCAACGGCGGTCGCGACAGCGATCTGAACCGAGCACTGATCGACCGGGGCGACCAGATGAACTGGGTCCCGGGCTACATGCAGACCCGCTACACCTCGTGGATCGAGGGGCTCAACGGCGATTGGTTGATCTCACGCCAGCGGTTCTTCGGCGTCCCGATCCCGCTGTGGTACCGAGTCGACGCCGCCGGCGAACCGATGTTCGACGACCGTCTCGTCCCCGCCGACGAGCAGTTGCCGATCGATCCCTCCACCGACGTCCCTGTCGGCTTCGACGAGTCCCAGCGAGGACAACCCGGCGGCTTCATCGGTGATCCCGATGTCATGGACACGTGGGCCACCTCGTCTCTGTCTCCCCAGATCGCCTGCGGTTGGCGAACCGATGACGATCTGTACGCCAAGACGTTCCCGATGGACGTGCGGCCGCAAGCCCACGACATCATCCGAACCTGGCTGTTCTCCACCGTCGTCCGCGCCCACTTCGACGCCGACACCGTCCCATGGAAGAACTGCGCTCTCAGCGGGTGGATTCTCGACCCCGATCGCAAGAAGATGTCGAAATCGAAGGGCAACGTCGTGGTACCCACCGAACTGCTCGAACAGTACGGCTCCGACGCGGTTCGCTACTGGGCATCCTCGGGCCGACCCGGCACCGACACAGCGTTCGACGAAGGCCAGATGAAGATCGGCCGTCGCCTCGGCATCAAGCTGCTCAACGCCTCGAAGTTCGTCCTCGGCTTCGGTGAGGCGGTCGCCGAGATCGACCCATCGCTCGTCGTCGACACGCTCGATCGTTCGATGCTCGACCGACTCGCCGATCTCGTCGAGGACGCGACCACGGCGTTCGATGCCTTCGACTACGCCCGTTCGTTGGAACGCACCGAAACGTTCTTCTGGTGGTTCACCGACAACTACATGGAACTGGTGAAGGCTCGGGCCTACGGCGACTACGGCCCCGATCGGGCTGCGTCGGCGCACCACGCCCTGCGACTGGCGCTCTCCACGCTGCAGCGCCTCTTCGCCCCATTCCTGCCCTTCGTGACCGAGGAAGTCTGGAGCTGGTGGCACGAGCGCTCGATCCACTCCACGGGATGGCCCTCGGCTGAGGAGCTTCGAATCCCCGCCGCAGGCACCGGCGCACCGGCATCCGACGTCGCAACCAACGCACTCGTGATCGTGCGTCGCGAAAAGAGCGAAGCAAAGCGCAAGCTCCGCACCGCCGTGCTGTCGGCGAGCTTCTCCGGCCCGGCCGACCAGTTGGCGCTGCTCGATGCGGTCATCGACGATGTCAAGGCGGCCGGGGTCATCCAGTCGGTCGGCGAGTCCACACCGACCGACACGGAGTTGACCGTCTCGGTCGAGCTCGAGCCCGAGCCCGACGACGGCTGACGCGCGACACCATGGCCGACGGCGACCGCAATCGATGGAACGACCGGTGGGCGGAAGCCGGACGAGGCACGGAACACGGTTCCTCTCTCGTCGATCTGGTCGAGCCGTGGCTCCCGACGGTCGGAAGACTGCTCGACGTTGCCGGCGGTGGGTCACACGACTCGCTCCTCTTCGCCCGAAAGGGACTCGATGTCACCGTGGCCGATGTGAGCGATGTCGGTCTGATCCAGGCTCGGCAGCGGTGCCTCGCCGAAGACCTGATCATCTCCACGATCGAGATCGACCTCGAGATCGAACCGTTGCCCGCCGGACCGTGGGACGTGATCACCGTGGCGAACTACCTCCAACGCGATCTTTTTGCCTCGCTCGTCGAACGTCTCGCCCCGAGCGGCCTGCTCGCTGCGATCATTGCCACCGAGACGAACCTCGAACGCAACGCCCACCCGAGCACCCCCTTCCTCGTGAGGGCAGGCGAACTGGTGGAACTGGTCGACGGGCTCGAGACCATCCATCACTCGGAGGCGTGGCGAGCGAACGGCAGACACGAAGCCCATCTCGTCGCCAGACGGAACTGACGTCCCCATCGAGAATCGGCTTCGGGTTCCGACCTCGACGCGGCGTAGTCTGCGATTGTGATCGACCTTCGCTCTGACACCGTCACCCGTCCATCCCCCGCCATGAAGCAGGCGATGGTCGATGCTCCGCTCGGCGATGACGTCTTCAACGACGACCCGACCGTCCATCGGCTCGAGGCGATGGTGGCGGAACGGCTCGGCAAGGAAGCAGCCGTGTTCGTCACGAGCGGTACCCAGTCGAACCTTGTCGGACTTCTCGCCCACTGCGGTCGGGGCGACGAGTACATCGTGGGTGACATGGCCCACTGCTACCGCTGGGAGGCCGGTGGCGCGGCCGTGCTCGGCAGTATTCAGCCGCAGCCGATCCCGATGCTGGACGACGGACTTCCCGACCCGTCCACGATCGCCGCTGCCGTGAAACCCGACGACCCGCATTTCGCCCGCAGCAAGGTCTTCTGCGTGGAGAACACCAAAGATGGCAAGGCCCTGTCGGTCGACCGGATGCGCGAAGCCACATCGGTCGCCCGCGATCACGGCCTCCTTACCCACCTCGACGGTGCTCGCATGTGGAACGCCGCCGTGGCGCTCGGCGTCGACGGTGCCGAACTGACCCAGGACTTCGACACCGTCAGCCTGTGCCTGTCCAAGGGCCTTGGAACGCCGATGGGTTCTGTCCTGTCCGGGCCGGCCGACCTGATCGTCGAGGCCCGGAAGTGGCGCAAGATGGTTGGCGGCGGACTTCGCCAGGTCGGCATGGTGGCAGCGGCCGGGATCTATGCGATGGAGCACAACATCGACCGTCTGGCCGACGATCACGCCACGGCCGACGCATTCGCATCTGCATTCGCCGAGATCGACGGCGTGACGATCGCGGCCCACAACACGAACATGCTCTTCCTCTCCGCTCCGGGCGACCCGACCGAACTCATGGGTGGCATGGAGGCTGCCGGCGTGAAGATGCTGTGGAGCGACGCAGGTCACGGACGAGCCCAATCGCGTGTCGTCACCCACCTCGACGTGTGTGAGGCCGACGTTGGGCCGGTGGTCGAAGCGCTCCGAGTCCTCGTCGGCTAGAGCACAGGCGGCGTGAGCCCGGCCAACCGGTAGGCGCTCTCGAGATCCTCGTGGTTGGTATAGCAACCCGTGAAGTGGCGATCACCGGTGAACGCTGTGCGCCCATGGAAGCACCGCCAGTTGTCGAAGACCAACATCCGGCCCGGCTTCCACTCGTGATACAGCGCCCGATCGGGACTCGAAAACAGGGCACGGAACGCGTTGTACGCCTCGATCACATCGTCGACGACCTCGACGGCCGGCAGCAGCGGTGACCGGTCGTAATTGTTGAACGACACCTGCTGCAAAACTCCGCATTCATCGACACGAAGCGGTGGCCGCTCGGCGACAAGGTGCACACCCGGTTCGATGTAATGGGCCCGCACCGAGTAGCGGGTGAGCAGATCGGCGGCTTCGGGTTCGGCGACCTGAAAGTCGCGAGCGGCAGCGAAGCCGTCGACCAGGACGGAGTCACCGCCCTCCCCCGTTTTGCGTTGTTGCGCAAAGATGATCGTGCCCGGCGCGTCGTGGCTGTACGTGCCGTCGGTGTGCACATCGAGAGTCCCGCTCTCATAGGCGGAATCGGCGTGTTCGAACGACCCGGAGTTCATGTTCCAGAGCGTGCCGAAGATGCATGCCCGGGGGTAGCCGATGCGCGCTGCGAGGCGGGCTGAAGCTGCGTCGCCGAGCTCGGCCCCGTCGAAGGCGACCCACCCATAGCGGTACATGTGCTCGATCGCCGGCTGCCAGGCTGCGTCGTCGTCGAAACACGACACGTCGAACCACGACACGTCAGGAGCAGACGACCACAGCTCGAGATCGTCGTCGACGGTGAGTCCAAAGGATGGGCGTGTCTCGGGTGCTCGGCGGGTCACCACAAGACGCTCGAGCGCTGGAATCGAATGGCTGGTGTGGGCGCCGTCACTCCAGTCGACGTCGAGTCGGCCGTCGCTGACTGCGACGGCCACCGGAGCGATGTCGCTCGGGATGGCGAAGGTGTCGACGAGTCGCTGCTTGGTGTCGGGGTTGAGGCTCGCCGAGTCGTCGCCATGGTCGCGCAGCCACCGACCCGGTATGTCGTGGCCGCCGAGCACGACAGAACGTTCGTCGATCAGCACTGTTGAAGACTTCATCCGCAGATTCTGCCGCAACTCGCCTCGGATCGGTCGCGCGAACGCAGTTCGCCGGTGTCTTGCGGGAGCACGCCGCTAGCGCTCACCTCGCAGGATACGGGTCTTGCCGTACATCGTTCCGAACAGCAACCTTCCGTCCTCGTCGATCGTGACACCGGCGCCGATCGTGTTGAACTTCGAACCACCCATCACGTAGTGGAACAAGGTCTCGCCCGTCTCCCAATCGGCCGCCTCGATCGTCCATTTCCCGTCTCGCGCACCGCACGTGTAAACGATCCCCGACCCTTCGGCAACGAACGGAACCGAGTTCGGTGACGAGATCTCCTTGTTGACCCACGCTTCTTCGAGTCGGCGGGCCTCGGGATTCCAGACGTACTTGTGCAGGCCATGAGGGGTGTACGTCGGGTCGTGGCCGAGCATGAAACAGAACATGCGAGCGCCTCGCTGCGGAATACCGTCGGGAATGGTTGCTGGCTCGTTGTTGACCGTCATCGCGCCGTACCCGGAGCAGGTGATCGACTGTTCGGTCTGGATCGCGTCGAGGTTCGGATCACCCATGTTGGCCGGGCCGATGCCGGCGATCCGACGGTGTGGAGCATCGGGAAGTTGTTCCCAATCGTCAGGGATCTCGTCGCGCCAGATGTAGGTGATGTTCACCACCTCGTCGCCGTCACCGATCACGACGAACCTGTCCTCGTCGGCACCGAAGCCCACCAGCGATGGTGTGGTCCCACTGCCCATGCCTCGACCGTTGCGGTACGGAATGCTCCACGCCCCGTCTGCCTCGTCGATGCTGAGCTTCTCACCGGTCCACACGACCTTGTGATGATGGCTGTTCGACGACACGTAGATATTGCCCGCATCGTCGGCACAGATGCTGGTGCGCATCCACCCGAACCCGGTATGGCCGAACTCCTCGGCTCGCCGGGCGCAGTACTCGGCAGCTTCCTCGGCCCCGCCGCGCACCTGGACGGCGTGGTAGGCGCTGAAGTCGCGCTTGAGCGCAACGATCCACCCGTGGTCGGTGCTCAGCAGGAGCCAGCCGTCGTGGGTGATATTGACACCGACGAAGAAGCCCTCGATGTGTTCGGGCTTGTTCCACCGGTCACGTTCGATGATCGGCGATCCTCGCTCCCCGGGACGAGCATCGACGTAGGCCACTGCGTGGTCCTTGCGACCGAGGAAAAACGTGTTGTCGCAGTCGAGAAGCGCGTACACCCCGTCGAGACCGGTCATGAACTTCATCGACAGGCCGATGGCGTGCTCAATCGCCTCCCACTCGCTCTTCTCGTCGAGCCCTCGAAGATTTTCTTCGAGTTCAGGAACCGGGGTTCGTCCCTCGGGGGCAGGGAGTTCGAGTTCGGCGAGCACCTCGAGGGTGTCGTAGTCGAGCTTGGCAATCGTCTGGCGACCATTGCTCCAGATGACACGCTGCCCGTCAGGGTACGGACTCGAGGTGTAGCCGCCGAAATGGCAGGGGCCGAGCCAGACGTACTGCATGTCGTCCGGACCGAGTTCCTCGGTCGGCCCGGTGGGACCCCGCCACGGCACGTTGTCCTGCTGGTCGGGGCGCCCGTGCGCCATCGCGTTCTGTGAGTCGGCAAGGAACGGATTCTGCGGTGGTGGTGGCATTGTCGGCGCTCCTCGACGATCGGCCGATCACGCAGCGAAGGGTTCGGCAACAAAGCCAACCCGATGAACGACCCGGCGACCGATGAAGTCCGGCATTGCGATGTGCTGGGTGCTCCGGTTGTCCCAGATGACGACGTCACCTTCTTCCCAGCGATGGCGGTAGGTGAAGTCGGGTCGAGTGAGGTGCTTCAGCAACAGTGCCAGGATGGCCTCGGACTCGACCGGCGGAAGGTTGACGATTCCTCGGACGAACGTCTCGTTGACGAAGATGCATGGCCGACCGCTCACCGGGTGGTGACGAATCACCGGGTGTTCGGCCGCCACCCCTGGCGCAATCTCGTGCCGGGCTCGACGATTCGAGAGCAGTGTCCGCATGCCGTTCGACAACGCATCGTGTGCTGCTTCGGCATCGAGCCAGAGTGTGTCGCCACCGACCTCGGGCAGGACACGGATCGTGAGCACAGCGCCCGATGACGGCGTCTCGGTGAAGGTCTCGTCCGCGTGCCACCGATCGGCCTTGTAGCCCTCGTCGCTGTCGAAAACGCAGACGAAATCGTTGTCGGGATGGCGCGGGTTTTGGGGCTGGGGCGGCTCGGGGGCGCCAAACACCGTGGCGAGTGCGATGTGTTGATCAATGGTGGGATCTGCCCCTGGCACGACGAGCACCTTGCGATCGACCAATGCGTCTCGAAGTGCTTGGTGATTGACCGGGTCGAGCAGTTCCTCGAGGGGCATGTCGAGTCGTGCAGCGTGGCGACCGGTGAGCGGGGTGAGCGTGAGCGAGGTCATGCGGTGATCCTTGGTTCGGAGGGGATGGCAACGAACGTGCGGCTGGACGGAAGGCCAGCTTGCGCCTCGAACGAACCGACCAACGATCGAACGATGTCGTCGAGTTGGCAGAGATCGATGTCACCGATCACTTCCCTGGTTCGAGCGACGATCGAATGGAGTGCACGGTCGTGCAAGTCGCGGCCGGTCGCAGTGATCGAGACCATCTTGCCCCGACCATCGTTGGGGTCGGGGTGGCGCTCCACCAGACCGGCGTCCTCGAGTCGTCCGAGGGTAGCGGTGAGTCCCCCGGTGGTCTGGACGACGAATCGACCAACATGTCGGGGGCTGGCGGCTCCGGTCGGCTGTTGCGTGAGGAAGAGCAGCACGCGGAGTTCTGCCGCTGACGTGCCGTGTTCGGCGCAGATGGAGTTGACCAACAACTCGTTCAAGCGGCCGAGCCGACCGAGTAGCAGGGTGAGGGTCGTGAGATCAGGCGGCGCCACGTCGCCATTTCACTTTATAGAAAGCTTTCTGTCAAGTTATTTCGTTCCCCTCTCGTGGCCTACCGTCACAGGAATGCAGCATCTCGCCATCGCCCTGCTCGTCGCAGTCCTCGCTGGCTGCGCCAGTGGTGCCCCTGGCGTCAGCTCGACGGTCGGCATACGGGCGGCCGGCTGCGAATCGACCGACCGCTTCGGAACCGGCGTGATCGTCGCCGGTCCGGATGGGCCGATCATCGTCACGAGTGCCCACACCGTGACCGGTTCGACCGCGATCGCCGTGATCGCCGGTCGCGAACATCCCGCCGAGCTTCTGGCGTTCGACCCGGCGTCGGACCTTGCCCTCCTCAGTGCCCCAGAGACCGCACATCCCGCACCGGTGGCCCAGACCATCGACGCAGGCGACCGGGGTCGCCTTGTCGTGTGGGAGCCAGACGGTCGATTCGTCGAGACCGAGGTCGAAATACGACGGCTCCTGCGCGTCACGATCGAAGACATTTTCGTCGAGGCCGAGGTAGAGCGCCTGGCCTTCGAAATCGACGGTACAACGACACGAGGCGACTCGGGGGCTCCGGTGTTCGACGACGCAGGCCGAGTGCTGGGGATCATCTATGCGCGGTCACGGGAGCGACCGGCCTCGTTCGCCGTTCGCCACGAGGAGATCAGCGCGTTGATGAGCGAGCCGATGATCCCGCCTTCGGCGAGCCGCTGCCGGTGAGCCGGATCTCGCGACCGATCCGGTGATCCTCGATCGCCTGAAGACCCGACACGATTGCCGGACCCATGCTGAGTGCAATGACGACCGTCATCGGCCCGAAGGCACCACCGATCGCAAGCCCGGCGACGAAGAACCCCACCTCGAGTGCTGTGCGAAGCAGGAGTGGACGGTGGCCACGACGTTCTGCGACATGCATGAGCGCCTCGAAGGCGCCACCCGCCGCTCCCTTCGCCACGACGAGCGCAACGCCGCAGACCAGCGCGACCCATCCGGCTGCCGCCAAGGCAAGTCGCACCCCGATCGGGTCCGGAGCGACGACAAGCGTGCCGACGAGGTCGATGCTCAGACCGTTGAGCACGATGAACAGGACGCTTCGACTCGTGGGTCGAACGCCGAAGGCCGTTGCAACCACGAAAAGCAAGCCTGACGTGACCCAGGCCGACTGTCCGAACGACAGCGGCGTGATGTCCGAGAGGCCCGAGAGCCAGACGTCGAAGGGCGACAAGCCGAGACCGGCTGCGTCGAGCGAGACCACACCCACTCCGATCAACGCAGACGCAGGGACGAGCCAAAGGGCCTGCTGCGACGGAGTCGGGATCGGATGATCCTGGACCCAGCGCGAGGTTGCAACGACCCCTTGCCGGGAGATGCCACCCAGGTTCTCGATTCGTCGAACCAGCCAGTTCACGGAGGAAAAGAGAACGTGACGCACGGCCATCAGTCTCGCTCGGAGACGGCGAGGTGCATCGCAGGCGTCAGGGTCGTCGGTCACACCGGGCTCAGTCGATCAGCGCACGGAGGCGCTGCATCCGGGGCCGCACCACATCGGCAAGCAGCGCCTCCCGATCACCCGCTGCGGCGAGCGCCGCCTCGCCCCAGAGAGCCCGGCCGACCATGAACCCAGAACCTCCGGCCGAGACGGCGACCTCGACCTGTCGGGCGTAGGTGTCGAAGGAACCACCACCCGACAACAACACCCACGGCATCGGAGCGATCTCGGAGATCGCTCGGCAGGTTGCGTACCAGTGATCGTCATCGGTGTCCGATGGGTCGACCGGGAATGGCAGCTTCAACAGATCGGGTCGCATCGCAGCAAAGCGCATCGCGGTTTCGAGCACGAGCTTCGGCCGTTGCGAGGGATCGTCGAGGTCATAGAACAGCGGCTCGAGAACGATCGGAATGCCGACCCTGTTGCACTCGGCGACCACCGCACGCCCGACCGCCTCTTGGGCGGCAGCGAGCGGCCGATCAGGGCGATACGGCAGCAGCAGTTTGGCGCACGATGCCCCGCTCGCCTTGGCCTGCTCGACAGACCACCCATCGAGCAGCTCGGTCGGACCCTTCTCGGGGTCGCCCAGGTACCCCTGTGCTTCGAGGGCTGCGGTGAAACCGATCCCTCGGGGCACAGCGCCGGAATCGATGAGCTGGGGAATCGAATACTCGGGCTCCAGCATGACGCCCGTGGCCTCGGGCGCAATCGCCCGCACCATCTGGTCCTTCAACGCCGTGATCTCTGCTGCGGAGAGGCTGTCGGGATCGTCGGGGCGGACGAAGGCCCGCAACGAGTCTCGGTGGTCGATGGCGAATACCCCGAACCGGCGCTTGTCGTTGGTGAGATCGTCCAGAGGGGAGTGAAGATTCATCGGGCCCGAACCCGGGGCAGGTCCCACCCGAACCTGTCCCAGTCCTCCTCGATCCAGGTGTAGGCGTCGTGGAAGCACGGAGGGGTGACCCGTTCACCATCCACGAGCTCCCCGGCAAGGAAGTTGAGGAAGAACATGTGGCTGCCAGGGGCCGCTGCAGTCGAGTGATACCCCTTCGTTACGAGCGCGCAGTCGCGATCCCCGGCGACGAGCGCTTCGTCGAAGGCCTCGTCGACCCGCCAGTTGCGGTGGATGCAGAAGCCGTCGGCCGGGTCGAGGCGGAAGTAATACGTCTCCTCGAGGTACGGCGAGCCGTCGTACCCGTCGTGGCAGTGGGGAGGCCACCCCGACCACGACCCGCGCGGCACATAGACCTCGTAGAGGATGAGTCGCTCGGCATCGATCGGCGGGGCGAGCACGTTGTTGACCTGGCGGTACGCCGCTCCCCCACCCCGGAGCTCGCTCGCCATCTCGGTCGGCTCGATGATGCGCGCCGGATACCGGCCTTCGGCAGGCGCCGAGCCGATCGCAAACTCGAAGCTCGACCCGTCGTCGGGGGGACAGGCAACGGAGATCGCCACGCCGGGAGGCGCGTAGCCCACCCGAGGCATCTCGTCGAAGACGCTCGTACGGGTCAGGGTCGTCTCGATCTCACCGATCTGCACAGCACCCATACCCTCCAGAGGAACGATCGCCGTTTCCTGATCGACGAGGAGGTGCTCGTGGGTCTCACCGGGGCCGAGCTTCACGATCGCGTAGCTGAGGTAGGTCCAGCCTGCCGATTCCGGCGTGATCGCCATGCGAATCTTCGACGACAGGTCAGGTTTGATCAGATGGTCGTTCATAGGTCGATCTCCGAGATCTGCACGGGACGTCCTTCGTCCATGGATTTTTTGGCGGCCATCCCGATGACGAGTGGGGCTCGGCCGTCGAGCCCGCTGACGGGCATCGGCGTGCCATGTTCGACCGCATCGACGAAGGCAGCCCACTGATCGAGGTAGCTCACGGCGTATCGCTCGAGAAAGAAGTGCTGCAGCGGTGCCTGTCGGTACCCGTCGCCCGAGGCCAGCACTGCGCTCACCTCGTGATGGTTGGTCGACTGTGCCATCCCCGCACTGCCAAAGGCCTCGACCCGTTGGTCGTAGCCGTACACCGCTCGCCGGCTGATGTCGATCGTGGTCAGCGCGCCGTTGTCGTGCGTGAGCACGATGACAGCGGTGTCGACATCGCCTGCCTCTCCGATGGCCGGATCGACTCGGACCCGGCCGACTGCGTAGACCGAGTCGACCTCACTGCCGGTCACGTACCGGGCCATGTCGAAATCATGGATGGCCATGTCGTTGAAAATCCCACCTGACACGGCGATATAGGAGATGGGCGGCGGCGCCGGGTCACGGCTCGTGATGTTGACGACCTCGACATCTCCGACGGCACCACGGGCAACTGCTTCGGCCACCGAGCGGTGCGAGGGATCGAAGCGGCGGTTGAATCCGATGTGCAGGGGAACGCCGGCGGCTTCGACCGCCCTGAGCCCGCGATCGACCTCGGCCACATCGAGGCTGATCGGCTTCTCGCAGAAGATCGCCCGACCTGCCCGGGCTGCGGCCACCATGCAGTCGACGTGGGTGTCGGTGCTCGTGCAGATGGCGACCGCCTCGGCATCGAGGGAAAGCGCATCCTCGAGCGACTCCACCGCAGGCACCCCCAGCTCGGCGGAAACAGCCCCGGCCGAATCGCCGGACACATCGAACACGCCGACCACCTCGGCACCAGAAACCCGACGGTGCAGATACTCGGCATGCATGGTGCCGATGCGGCCGCAGCCGAGCACCACGAAACGAACCGTCATGATCGTGTCCTTCTCTCGCTATCGGGCCCGTACAACGACGGCGTGGCCGGCAACTCGACGAGCGTCGGCAGCCCGTCTGCCTCCGCTGATGCCGCAGCCGCTTCGACGACGGCCTGCGCCGCGTAGCCGTCCCATGCCGATGGCCCCCGAGGTACGCCGTCCTCGACCGACGCGACAAAGTCACGCATCTCGGTTCGGTAGGTGTCGAGGAATGGGGTGAACCAGTCGTCCCCGATCGAGCCCGTGACCATTCCGTCGGTGCGCACTGCGGCGCGGAGCGGTTCAGCAGCGACGACGTTGCCGTGTGCGGCGGTGACCTCGACCGACACCTCATAGCCGGTTGCGATGTCGTCGAACTCGAGCACTGCGACGGCACCATCGGCGAGCCTGCAGGTCACGAGAACCAGGCGCGTGCCGGCTCCTCCGGGCACGACCGAGGTCGTCACCGAGACGATCTCCTGGCCCGACAGCCATCGGACGGTGTGAATGTCGTGGATGACGGACTCGACGAGCATCTGGGGAACGGTGCGAGATCCGTCGTTCGTGTTGCGGTGGACCGCCCGAATGTGGCAGGGCCGACCGATCCGGGAGAGCGCATCCGCACCCTGCCCATGACGTTCGTCGTAGACGCGCATGAAGCCGAGCTGGACGAATCGTCGACCATGGGCAACCTCGGTTTCGACGATCTGGCGAGCATCCTGCAGGTCGACGGTGAGGGGCTTCTCGGCCAGAACTGGAAGGCCCCGCTCGAGCGCAGCCATCACGTACCGGTGGTGGAGGTGGTCCGGGCAGGCGATGACAACTGCGTCACAGTCGGCCGCTTCAGCGACCGTCGATCCGATCCTGTCCATGCCCTCGGCGATCCACGTACACCCGAGTTCGGCGGCAAGCGCTGCCCCGTTCGCCTCGTCGGGATCGGCAACCCAACGGAGGTCGGCACCGGCGAGGTCGGCGACATGACGGGCATGACATGCACCCATCCCTCCGACGCCGATCACGCCGATCCGAACCGTCACGACTGCAACTCGGGCGGGAGTTCGGCGAGTTCGGGTCCGGGCCGCACCCCAGGACCGACACCGATGATCGTCTGATCCCAATCGATGTCTTGACCGGTGAGGAACCCACTGTCGGGCGAGCACAGATGCACGATCGTCTTGGCGATCTCGTCCGGCTTGATCAGCTTGCCCATCGGCTGGTGGGCTTCGGCCCGTTCGAGCCACCCGTCGGTTGCGCCCTCGTAGCGGCGCTGGGTGACATCCTCGGCCGGGGTGTCCATCCACCCCGGGTTGAGCATGTTCACCCGCACCCTGTGACGCATCAGGGTGAACGCCATGTTGCGGGTGGCTGCGACGAGCGCCATCTTCGATGCGGCATAGGGCAACAAATTCGGTGCGCCACCGTGCCGAGCGACCGACCCGATGAGCACGATCGACCCGTCGACGCCATTGCGAACCATGACCTTGGCCGACTCCTGGGCGACGAGACACGCAGCCCGAACGTTGAGGGTGAGCATGTCGTCCCACATCTGAGAGGTGGAGTCCCACACCGACCCGCGGAAGGTGGCGGCTGCACAATTCACCACCGCATGCATGGTGTCGAAGACGTCGGCGGTCGCCGCGACCGCTGCAGCAGGACCGTCAGGATCGGACAGATCGACCGAGACGAACTCGACCCGGCAGCCGTCGCCGGTGAGCGCGGTTGCGGCGGCCAGACCTTTCTCGTGGTCTCGACCGACGAGCATCAGGCCGGCTGCGCCGTGCTCCTTGAGTCGGGCCGCAGTGGCGAGCCCCAGCCCTTGCGATCCTCCGGTGATCAGCGCAACTCGCCCGTCGAAGCTCATCCCTACCAGCCCGCCCGTTGCTCGGACTTGCCGGCTTCGAGTTCGACTCGGGCTGCGCGGACAGCGGCAGAAGGCGACACCTCGGGCACGCCGACCTCCCACCACGAGCCACCTTCGGTCCACGAGTTCTGGTGGGTCTGCAGTGCGATCACGGTCGTCCGGCTGGCCTGCTTGGCCCGCTTCCACGCAGCTTCGAGTTCGTCGATCGTCTCGACCGTCTCAGCGATGCAGCCCATCGCAGCGGCATGGGCGGCAAAGTCGACCCGCACCTCCTCGACAATCTTGGCGTCGGCGAGCAGATTGTTGAACGGCTGGCCCCCCTGACTGACCTGGAGCCGATTGATCACGGCAAACCCGCCGTTGTCGCAAACGATCACGATCATCTTGTGACCCGAGAGCACCGAACTGTAGAGATCGCTGTTCATCATCAGGTACGAACCGTCACCGACGAAGACGGTTACGTCCTTGTCGGGCAACGCCATCGCTGCGCCCCAGCCGCCCGAGATCTCGTACCCCATGCACGAGAAGCCGTACTCGCAGTCGAAACTGTTCAGCGCTTTCTGTCGCCAGCCGTTGTTGACCTCGCCCGGGAAACCGCCGGCCGCGGCGAGTGCGAAATCATCGGGGCCGGCAAGACGGTCGACGACACCGACGACCTGGGCGTAACTCGGCAGTTCGCCGGGGTTCGCATCTGGCGCAGCGATCTTGTCGATGTAGGCGTGGTACTGGGACACCTCAGCGGAGGCGGTATCGCTCCACGACTCGGGAGCGGTGTACGAACCCAACCGGCCGGTGAGTTCGACGAGCACCTCACGGGCATCACCGATCACGGGAAGCGCCAGATGTTTGGTGGCATCGAACCGAGCGGTGTTGATCCCGATGATCGCCACGTTCTCGTTCTTGAACACGGTCCACGAGCCGGTCGTGAAGTCCTCGAGGCGGGTGCCGACAGCCACAACAACGTCGGCCTCGGCTGCGAGATTGTTGGCGGCCTCGCAGCCCGTGACGCCGATCGGACCTGCATACCTCGGGTGTGACGCCAGCAGCGACGCCTTGCCGGCCACCGTCTCCACCACCGGGATGTTGTGGGCGTCGGCGAAGGCAGCGAGTTCGGCCTCGGCGAACGAATAGTGCACCCCACCGCCTGCGATGATCAGCGGCTTTCGGGCGCGTTCGATCGCTGCTGCGGCAGCGTCGAGTTGCGTCACGTCGGCACGCGCTCGAACGATCGAGTGCACCTGCTCGTCGAAGAAGCGAACCGGGAAGTCGTAGGCCTCCGCCGCGACATCCTGGGGCAAGCCGATGAACGCAGGTCCGCAATCGCCCGGGTCGAGCATCGTCTGGACTGCGTGGGGCAGCGACGACAGCACCTGCTCGGGCTTCATGATTCGATCCCAGTACCGGGTGACCGATCGAAAGGCATCGTTCACCGTCGTGGACGGCTCACCGAAGTGCTCGACCTGCTGCAGAACGGGATCGGGGAGGCGGCTCGCGAACGTGTCGCCGGCGATGAGGAGCAGGGGGATGCGGTTGGAGTGGGCAACACCCGCAGCCGTAACCATGTTGGTGGCACCCGGGCCGACCGACGATGTCGCCACCATGATCTGGCGTCGGCGCACCGTCTTGGCGTACGCGGTGGCTGCAAGGGCCATCCCCTGCTCGTTCTGGCCGCGCCAGGTGGGGAGTGCGTCTTGGTGTTGCTCCAGTGCGTGACCCAGGCACGTCACGTTGCCGTGGCCAAAGATCGCAAACACGCCGGGGAAGAGGGCGTCGATGCTTCCATCGGCCAACACGCTCTTCTGCGCGATCAGGTACCGGACGATCGCTTCGGCAGTGGTCAGTCGGATCGTTTCCATCAGAACCTCCAGATCAATGGCGGGGACTCAGCCGCTCGACCGTCTCCCACCTCTCGGACTGCCAGGACCGCAACATGGCGTCCTGCACACTCACATAATCGATCGCCTCGGCAAAGCCGGGCTCGTGGCGCCGTTCGTTGGCCACCGACGACAGGAACTCGAACTCCTCGATCACCTTGAGATCCTCGTAGCCGATCGGGTTGGCATCACCGGGAACGAAGTTGCCGTGATACGGATAGCGATCACCGGAGTAGACGGTGGTGTAGCCCCGCGCCGCATCCTTGGTGAGGAACAGCTGGAGCTCGTTCATCGTCTCCAGGTTCCACATGAGCGATCCTTTGGTCCCGTACACCTCGAATGCACACTGACTCTGGGGGCCGACGATGGAACGGCTGGTCTCGAACACACCTCGGGCCCCATTCTCGAACACACACATGGCGCCGAAGTAGTCCTCGTTCTCGACCGTGCCGGTGGGGTCACCGGGCTTGCCTGCGTCGTAGTGCGTGCCCCCTGGTTTGGGCAGTGGGCGCTCGGGAATCTGGATATGGCCGGTCCCGACGACTTTTTCAATCCCCCCGATCAGCATGTGGGCGAGGTCGACGGAGTGGCTGAGGATGTCGGACGACACGCCATGGCCGGCCTCGTCGAGCATGAAACGCCAGGAGAGCAGACCCATCGGATCGGAGCCGTACATCGAGAAGAAGCGACCCCGGTAGTTGGTGATGTCGCCGAGTTCACCTGCGTCGATCAACTGCTTGGCGTACCGCACGAGGGGCGCCCAGCGGTAGTTGTAGCCGACACCGGTGATCACACCGGCGGCACGGGTGGCAGCCTCGATGCGGACGGTCTGCTCCGGTTTGCCGCCCACCGGTTTTTCGCAGAAGACATGTTTGCCCGCCGCTGCTGCAGCCACTGCGATCGGCTCGTGCAGCATGTTCGGCGCACAGATGCAGACCACATCGATGTCGTCGCGGTTGACGAGATCGTTCCAGTCGACCGAGCCGTGGGAGAACCCGAAGTCGGAAACGGCCCGCTCGACCCGCGACGCCATCGTGTCGCTGATCATCACCAACTCGGCATCGAAATCGCGTTCGGCGAAGAGGGTGGGGATACGAAGGATCGAGCGGGTGTGGGCTTGCCCCATCCAGCCAAAGCCGACAACACCGACTCGGATCTTCTTGCGTGCGGTCACGGGCAGACACTCCTTGGTCGTCCGGCTATTCGTTGCCGAGCGTGGCGTTGGGGTCCCGAGCAGCTCACGGCTGCTCCGAGACGTCGTAGACGTGGGGGTTGACGACATCGATCGGACGATGGCCATCGAGGACGCTGCGGGCATTGGCGATGGCCCCCGAATACATGCGGATACGGCCCTTGTCGGTGGCCGACGCAATGTGCGGGGTGACCACGACGTTGTTGCGGTGCAGCAGTGTGTGGTCGGGGTCGAGCGGCTCCGGAGCGGTGACGTCCAGACCTGCTGCGTAGATCTTGCCTGCATCGAGGGCATCCACCAGCGCCTCGGTGTCGATCGAGCCACCGCGCGCAGCGTTGATGATGACAACCCCGTCCTGCATCCGAGCGATTGTGTCGGCGTTGATGAGGTTGCGGGTTTCGTCGGTGAGCGGCGTGTGCAGGGTGATGACCCGGCTTTCGGCCAGGATCGTCTCGAAGTCCACCTGCTCGTGGTCGGTGACCTCGACATAGGGATCGCACACGAGCACCCGCATGTCCATCGCCGCACACATGCGGGCCACCCGCCGACCGATACGGCCGTGGCCGACAACGCCGACGGTGGCGCCGCTGAGTTCGATGCCTTCGTGCGCGGCATAGAAGTCCTGGCGACCTTCCCGCAGCCGTGCGACGTTGTTGGCGGTGAACTTGGTGGCCGCCAACAACAAGCTCATGGTGTGTTCAGCCGTCGAGATCGTCGGCGCGTCAGGCGTGTTGCACACGACGATGCCGCGCCTGGCCGCAGCGTCGAGATCGACCGTGTCGAAGCCGATGCCAGAGCGGGAGATGACTTCGAGGGCAGGCGCCTGATCCATCCGCTCGCCGTCCCACCGTGACGAGCCGGCGATCGCAGCCCGGCACGTCGAAAGCTCAGCGGTATCGGGCCCAACGACATCCCACGACTCGTCGAAGAGTTCGGCCAGGTACGGCGGGAGTTCCCGATCGATGTAGATCCGATCAACCACCATGTCCTCCAGGGTCGGTTCGTCCGTTCGGCGTGACCATCGGGCAGCGCGGGTCCAGTGGCATGTCGCTCCACTCGTCGCGAACCCAGTGATGGGCAGGATCATCGCAAAACGCCATTGAACGATCCCCGCCCGGGCCGGCAAGGACGTTCAAGTAGTACATGTCGTAGCCCGGCGCCGCGATGCACGGACCGTGATACCCGCGGGGAACGAGGAACACGTCTCCGTCGTGGACGGCGACGTTCTCGTCGATCGAGCGGTCATCGGTGTAGGTCCGGTGCATGCCAAAGCCATCGGCGCTGTACTCGGCGGTGCCGGCCCTGCCGATGCGGAAGTAGTAGATCTCCTCGTTGTTGACCTCGCACTCCGGACTGTCATCGTGCTTGTGTGGCGGATACGACGACCAGTTGCCGTCAGGGGTGTACACCTCGACACACATGATCTTGTCGGCGTGGCTCCAGCGCTCGGGCGAACCGAAGTTGGAGATCTGGCGGGTGGCCTGTCCCCCACCGCGCACTTCGATGCCGATGCCATCGGTCGGCCCGTACGCCGGCGGAAGCTTGCGGTCACAATGCGAACTGGCGATGGCGACCTCTCCACCGGTGCTGCTGATCTCGAATCGGGTGTCACGCCCGACATAGAGAAAGTCGCTCACCCGGGCGAACACGGAGCTGCGGCCCTCGAGGACGAACGACTCGCCGAGATCGCCGATCTCCACGGTGACATCGGTGGCGGAGAGCGGGAGGATCATCACCTCGCGCTCGCCGGTGTCGAACGATCGCCGGGGCGCACCGTCGAGATCGATCACCTCAAGCCCGGTGTAGACCCAGCCGGCCTGCTGGGCGGTGAGCGACACCGGGTCGGTTCCGACCCCGAGCGAACCCAACGGGTGATGCAGCGTCATCGAGCACCACGCTCCTCGAGGAACGCATCGACCTCGGCAGCGGTCGGCATGTCGTCGGCACACATCATCCGGGAGGCAACGATCGCTCCCGCCGCATTGCCGTAACGAACGGTGTCGGGCAGCGACCAGCCTTCGAGCAATCCGTGGCAGAACGCCCCGCCGAAGGCGTCACCGGAACCGAGTCCGCACACGACCTCGACCGGGAACGGGGCAAGCCGTTCACGATGGTCGGTGGTGGCGACCATCACGCCCTCACCACCGAGCTTCACGACAGCGGCGTCGAGACCACGCTCGAGCAAGCGGTCGGCGGCGGCGTCGGGATCACCGGTCCCGACGGCGACCTCGCATTCCTTGCGATTGCCGATGGCGATCGAGACATGATCGAGCATCGGCGAGATGACCTCGTGGGCCTCGCCCTCGGACTCCCAGAACATGGGGCGCCAATCGAGGTCGAGCACCGTGTGGGTGCGGCGGGCACGTCGTTCGAGCAACCCGGTGACCGTGTCCCGGCTTCGATCGAACGCAAAGCGACTGGCCGGCACCCAAAAAATACGGGTCGCTTCGACCGCATCGACCAACTCGTCGGTGGCCTCGATGTCCATGTCAGGAGCGGCCGGTTCGCGGTAGAAGAAAATCGTCGGGTCGTCGGGTGGGTCGAGTTCGGCAAACGCCAGCGGTGTCTTGAGTGTCGGATGGGTGGCCACGAACCGGGGATCCACATTGAAGGTGTGCTCGAGGGCGTGCGCGACATAGCGGCCGAACTGGTCGTCCCCGACACGGGTTGCGACAGCGACTCGATGGCCAAAGCGCGCCGTGGCAACGGCGACATTGGTGGCCGTGCCACCGATCGACTTCCGGAACGTGGTGACCTCGGCCATCGAGACACCGACCTGCTCGGCGTAGAGGTCGACGCTCACCCGTCCGATCGAGAGGAGATCGAGCGTCGACATGGCGCTCAGCTCCCCCGGCCCGAAGGTTTGGGCCGACGTTGGTCGGAATACGGTTCGCGCCGACGCCTGCTCTGACCAGCTTGGAGCACCGTGCGACGAACAGGAGCGCTTCGCAGCACGGCGGACTCAGTCGTCCTCGAGTTCGTGGGTGAGCTGATCGAGCTCGGCGCCACCGGCCATCATCCGAACGAGTTCGTCCCGAGACAGTTCGTCCTTTGCGAAGTTGCCCATCGAACGACCGCGGTTGAGGATCATGAACCGATCGCCCACCGGGTAGGCGTGGTGGGGATTGTGAGTGATGAAGATCACACCAAGACCGCGATCACGTGCCGCCTTGATGTACTTCAACACCACACCGGACTGCTTGACCCCGAGCGCCGACGTGGGTTCGTCGAGGATCAACACCTTGGCGCCGAAGTACGCAGCGCGGGCGATGGCGACCGACTGTCGCTCCCCACCCGAAAGCGTGCCGACAGGTTGCTCGGTGTCGCGGATGTCGATCCCCATCTTGGAGAGCTCGTCCTTCGCAATGGCCTTTGCCTTCTTCGTGTCGATCCACTGGATCGGCCAGCGACCCTTCGTGGGCTCAGCCCCCATCCAGAAATTCCGCCACACCGACATGAGCGGCACCATGGCAAGGTCTTGGTAGACGGTGGCGATACCGGCGTCGAGCGACTGGCGCGGATGCGCGAAGGTGACCTCGTCGCCGTTCATCCGAACCGTGCCGTCGGTGGGTTGATGCACGCCGGAAAGGATCTTGATGAAGGTCGACTTGCCTGCGCCGTTGTCGCCGAGCACACAGGTGACTTCGCCCGCATTGACCGACGTCGTGACGTCGGTGAGGGCGATGATGTTGCCGTAATACTTCGAGATGTCTTCGAGTTCGAGCAGTGGTGCGCTCATCGTCGCAACGCCTCCGCCTTGAGTCGTAGGTACCGATTCGAAACCACCGCCACGAGCAGGATCACCCCGAGGAAGAGGAACCGCCAGTCGGTGTTCCAACGGGCGGCCGAGATGCCGATCAGCGGCATGGCCATGATCATCGCGCCGATGGCACCACCGGCTGCCGAGCCATACCCTCCGGTCAGCAAACACCCACCGACGACGGCAGCGATGATGTATTCGAACTCCTTGCCGTCACCGGTGTTGGCCTGGATCGAGTTGATACGGAAGGCAACCAGCACTCCGACCAGCCACGCTGCGAAGGAGACGATCATGAAGAGCTGGGTCTTGGTTCGCGCCGCTGGTACGCCGACTTGACGAGCGGCTTCCTTGTTGCCACCGACTGCGAAGGTCCAGCCACCGAACTTGGTGCGGGCGAGCATCCACACCATCACGCTCGTGAACGCAAGGAACCACAGGACCCGAACCGAGGTCTTGGTGGGCGGGACGCCGGCGAGCAATTCGGCCTCGGTGACGAAGAGGAGGCGGAAGGCGATCCCGACGAGGATCGACAGCAACCCGATGATCATCATGATGTAGCCGGATCGATCGGCGTCTCGGTCGACGAAGCGGCGCTCCTCGAACCGAGAGACCACGAGACCCCAGGCAAAGACGATCAGCGCGACAGCGAGCAGAATCGTGAACAGCGATGCCCGGAACTTGGCCGATTCGGAATCGAGGAAGACGACGGCAGCGACGAGGAGGACTCCGGCGGCCAAGGCTGCCGTGGCAACGAACTTGGTGGCGGCATTGATCGACAGTGCCGCTTGGGAGACCGTGGCCAGCAGCCCGAGCCCGGCGACCATGAGTCCGACCGAAACGATTGCCCTGATCCCCTGCACCGTGAACGGGAACACAAACTGTGCATCGGACGAAGAGTCGATCGCCATTGCGATCCCACCACCGACGACGATCAGCCCGAAACCGATCAGCAGGCGGTTACGACAGGTGGAGTCGAGCTGGAGGGTTCCTCGGTCGGTCAGCGGCTCGAAGCGCCACTGACAATAGCCATGCAGGCCGACGAGAACGCCGACTGCGATCACGGCAGCCGAGAGTACGTTTCCACCGGTGCCGTCGGTGCCATGCATGAGACCGACGCCGGCCACCCCGACCGCAAGACCGACGAGAAACTGGATCATGCCTGCCGGGTTGGGTGTCGAGCGCCGGTTGAACCAGAGTTCGGCGACAGCCAGAACGAGAATCGTGAAGCCGAGGAGCGGCAGCGACGTGTAGAAAAAGTCGCGCGCTTCGAACTGGTGGGTGTTGCGCTCCCACTCGCCTGCGAAAATCGGGCGCCAGAAGTCGTAGTCGGACGCCTCCTCGGTGCTGGCGACCTGAATCTGGCCGACGAAGCGGTTCGCCAAGCCGAGTTTGAGCCCCTTGAGGGAAAAGAAGGTGGCCAGCGTGATGATGAAGCTCGGTTGCCCCGTTCGCTCGACCATCGTGCCGTTGAGCCAACCGATACCGAGCGCCACGGCGAGACCGAGCAACAGCGACACCGACATCGGGAGCCCGAGCCCTCCGAGCTCACCTGTCTCCTTGACGATGAAGACGGTGAGCATGGCCATCGCACCAGTCATCGCACCCGACGAGAGGTCGAACTCACCACCGATCATCAAGACCGAGACGGCGACCGCCATGATACCGAGGCTGCTGGCGACGATGTCGATCCAGCCCCAGCTGCCCCCGGCGGTGCCGAAGGTTCCCGACACGGCCCAAAAGAAGGTCCACACCCCGATGGCCCCAATGACAGCGCCAACCTCGGGCCGGATGAAGAGCCGCTGAAAAATGGAGCGGTACGCGAGGCGCTCATCATCTCCGTTGGCGGCAGATCCGGTCGTACCGTCGACTGGAAGAGACGCTGCTGCGTCGGTCACGAGATTCCCCCCGTACATGAGGCCAACATCGTGCGACATCGGCCGAACCGGCATCGAAGGTGCCGGAGGTACCGACGGGTGGGGGCCGGTCCCAACGGACCGACCCCGCACTCGTCAGGAATGGTTCAGCTGAAGGTCAGCCGGATCAGCGGGTGCCCTGCTCGGAGAGAGCAACGACAGCCGCAGCGTTGTCCGGCGTCACGAAGCCCGGACCGGTGAGGACCGGCAGTCCGCCGCCAACCGTGTTCTGGTTGGTGACGTTGAGGTACAGGAAGAGCACCGTGAGGTAGCCCTGCAGGTACTGCTGCTGGTCGACGGTGAACGCCACGTCGCCGGCTTCGATGGCGGCCAAGAGGTCCGGGGTCATGTCGAAGCCACCGATGGTGACATCGCGACCAAGATCCTCGGCGGCGCGAAGCGCAGACATGGTGATGACCGGGCCGACGCCGAGAATGCCGTCGATGTCGGCATCGGCGGCCAGCGTGGCGTTGATGGTGTTCTGCTGCTCGGCAGTATCGGCGTCGAGACCCATGAAGGCGGTGACGACCTCGCCGTCGAACGATTCGGCAAGACCTTCGCAACGCTCGGTCAGGCCAACGTTGCCCTGCTCCTGCTGGGCGCAAAGGACCTTGGTGGCACCGGCGGCGTTGAACCGGAGACCGGCGCCGTTGCCGGCGACGACCTCGGTCTGTCCGACGTGGGTCAGTGCGCCGATGTTCTGGTAGTCGTTCGAGCCAGAGTTGAGCGTGATGACGGGAATACCGTTCGCCACGGCGTTCTGGAGCGGACCGACGAGTGCAGCGGGATCGGGCAGCGAGGCACCGATACCGTTGGTGCCCTCCGAGACCGCAGCCTCGATGTCTTGCACCATGACGTTGGCGTCGTTGACACCCGGCTTCCAGACCACGGTGACACCGAGGTCGGCAGCGGCGGCGTCGGCGCCACGCTTGACGACAGACCAGAAGGGACCGTCGTCGGAGTGGGTGATGATGTGGAACGTGAGATCGCCACCCTGGGTCTGATCGACAGTCTCGTCACCAGCGCTGTCGCCAGCGTCATCGGTGGTGTCACTGTCGTCGCCACAGGAAGCAGCAAAGAGCACGATGGCCAGCAGGGCTGCCAGCCAGCGGAACTTCTTGGTCATAGGGATACCCCTCCTCAAGGGATTGTGTGGACCGTGTCCAATGGAGCTCACGATGCCGCTCGGGCTTCCGTGAACTGTGCATTGATAGCACGGAGATACTCGATGCTCCGCAGAACATCGATCTTGGGCCCCTCGCCCGGCGCAGGTTCGCCGTCGGTGATGGCCGCGTCTTGTTCGATCACATACCAGCCGTCGTAGCCGGTCGCTTCGAGTTCGATGACGAGTTCGGCGACTGGCACGTCGCCGTCGCCCATGTTGCAGAACATGCCGCCCTGTACGCCCTGCATGATCGACTGCTCACCGGCCAAGACCGGAGCAGCGCGTTCGAGGTGGACATCCTTGAGATGGACATGCACGATTCGGTCCCGCGCGTCGCGCAGGAACTCGAGCGGGTCGTAGCCACCGATCATCAGATGTCCCATGTCGAACGTCCACCCGACATCACTGCGTTCGAGGACTTCGTTGACGTCCTCGGGTCGTTCGATCATGGTGCCGAGGTGCGGATGGATCGCTTGGCGCATGCCGTACTCGGCAACGACGGTTTCGATCTCGTCGAGCATCGCAGCTGCGTGGTCCCAGCCCGCGGCGTCGAGCTCGAAACGTGGTCCCCAGTCGAGGCTCGCAACCATCGACGTGATGAACTCCGTACCCCCGGCGCCGCCCATGAGTTGCGCAGCGCGGCGAGCATCGGCGAGTGTCTGGCGGCGGTGGGCCGGGTCATGGAGAACGAGGGGAACGAACCCACCGATCATGGCCAGGCCGTAACGCCCGCACAGTGCGCTGAGGTCGTCCGGATCGGCGGGCAAATACCCGTCTGAGCCCAGTTCGGTAGCCACAAGTCCGAGCTCTTGCATCTCGGAAAGGACGCGCTCGGGGGGAAGCTCGAGGCCCCAGCCCGGCACTTCACACACACCCCAGCTGATGGGCGCACCCGCTATCCGATCGAGAAAGCTCAACACGTACTCCCCAGGCCCGTCGGCCTTTCCGCCCCCATTGCGTTAGAGCGCTCCAATTGTTACCGTCAACAGACCGGCTGTCAAGCGAAACCTGCCATCCGGTTGTGGGCTGAGGGGCTGGGCACATGAGCCGACCGACAATGGAGACCGTTGCCGAGCGGGCCGGCGTCTCTCGGGCCTTGGTGAGTCTGGTGATGAACGACTCACCGAAGGTGTCCGACGCCAAGCGCACCGCCGTGCTGGAAGCGGCCGCGGCGCTTGGTTACCTCCCCAACCTGCACGCTCGCAGCCTGGCTCAGCAGCGCACAAAGACATTCGGCATCATCATCAACGACATCCACAATCCCTTCTTCGCCGAAGTCGTCTCCGGCATCGAGGCTGCAGCCGACGAACACGGCTTCTCGGTGCTGATCCTCAACGGCGGGAGAGATCCCGGTCGCGAACGGCGAGCCGTCGACACCCATCTGCAATTCCAGGTCGAGGCGCTCATCCTCGTCGGTACCCGACTCGACGACGATGCACTCGAGCGGGCTTCCCATGTCGCCCCCACCGTGATCGTCGCCTCCGGACCCGACCACCCGGGCGTCGACACGATCACGACCAACGACACGATCGGTGCCGCACTCGCCGTCGACCACCTCGTCGCTCTTGGTCACACCGACATCGTGCACCTCGACGGTGGTGACAACATCTCGTCGCGGCCCAGAGCCACTGGCTTCGAACGCGCGATGCGGGCAGCCGGACTCGAGCCCCGAGTCGTACGAGCGGGAGACGGCGAGGCAGATGCCGAGGCTGCGGTGGTGCAGCTCGTGGAGGACGAGGCGGTCCCGACTGCGATCTTCGCCTTCAACGATCTCCTCGCTGCCGGCGTGCTCGACGTTCTCGAGTCAGCGGGGCTCCGCGTACCCAACGACGTCTCGGTGGTCGGCGAATCCTACACGTACATCGCCGAGCTCAATCACATGTCGCTCACGGCTGTCGATCAGCCCCGCCGAAAGATGGGCGAACTTGCGGTACGGACGGTGCTCGAACGTATCGAGGACAACCGAACCAAGCCGACGAACCTCGATCTCGCACCGACCCTCGCCATACGGGGAAGCACCGGACCGCCACGACACGACGGCACCTCCCGATGACCGCACCGGCCCCCTGGAAGCCCGCCCCGGTGGCCTATGCACCGGTGTTCGTGTGGCCACCCCGACCCCGGGCCCTTCTCCGCTGGCTCCCGCACTTCGTCTTTCCCACCAACGCCATCGTGTTCGTCGCCGCCGTGGTCCTCTGGACATGGGCAACGCCTGCGGCCGAGACCATGGCCACACTCGAACCCGGCTGGGTCGGCTTCCTGCTCGTTCGCAATCTCGTCGTCGTCGCCGCCGTGTACGGGGCAACGCACTGGTGGGTCACCTCGCGCCGAAGCCAGGGGGAAAAGTACAAGTTCAACCCGAGCTGGCCGCGCTCACGTGCCCGCAACCGGACCTTCGGAAACCAGACGCGCGAGAACGTGTTCTGGACGCTGGTCAGTGCGGTCCCCATCGGTACCGCCTGGGAGGCCACCACCCTTTGGTTGTTCTCGAGCGGTCGTATCGGCTGGCTCGACTGGGCCGCACATCCGGCGTGGTTCGTCGCACTGTTCCCGGCAACCGTGCTGTTGCGTGAACTCCATTTCTTCGCGGTCCACCGCCTGCTTCACGTGCGGGCGCTCTACCGGCGGGTCCACAGCCTGCACCACCGCAACACCAACCCGGGGCCGTGGTCGGGAATGTCGATGCACCCGCTCGAACACCTCGTGTATTTCTCGTCGATCGCCCTCCACTGGGTGGTGCTTTCACACCCGGTACACGCCGTGTTCAACATGGTCCATCTCAACCTGGCACCGATCCCGGGTCACGTCGGCTTCGAGCACGTCGAACTCGGCCGCTACCGCTACCCCACCAACGGGCACGCCCACTATCTCCACCATTCATTGTTCGAGGTGAACTACGCCGACGGAGTCTTTCCGCTCGATCGTTGGTTCGGCTCGTTCCACGACGGAAGCCCCGACTCCGACGCCCGGCTGGCAGCCCGCCGCCGGAGCAGAACAGGATGATGACATGACCGATCTCCTCGAAGTCGACGTCCACAACCTCGACGAACAGATGCCGGACCTCCTCGCCGAGTTGCTCACCGGTGCCGGTGCGATCGTGATCCGCCAGGCGTTCCCGGCCGACGAGATCGCAGAGGCTCGCCGCCTGATCCACCACTACTCCGATACCGAGGGCGACAAGGAGACCCACTTCCAAGGCGCGAACGCCGACACCATCCACCTGCAGCGACGGGTATGGAACCTGCTCAACAAGGGGACTGTCTTCGAGCGGATGGTGCAGCACCCGGCGGTGATGCAGATCGTCGGCCGTTTCCTGGGGTCGGCGTTCATCATGGGATCGGTCGCCGCCAATCGACTGCTCCCCGGTGGACCCGGCCAAGAGCCTCACGTCGACTACCCGTACTGGGACATGTACAAGCGCAACGAGTTCCCGATGAACATCAACTCGTCATTTCCGCTGAATGCACAGGCCACGATCCTGCTCGACCCGTTCACACCGGACTCGGGTGCAACCGCGTTCCTCCCGAATAGTCAGGGCGACCTTCGCTATCCCGACGAACACGACCGGGATCACTTCTTCGACAATGCCGCTCGGATGACCGGCGACCCGGGCGACTGCGTCATCTTCAACGGGATGTGCTGGCACTGCGCCATGCCCAATGTCAGCGACGATGTCGACCGCACCGGCGTGCTCATCGAGTACCTGCCGAAGTTCATTGCGCCACTCGAGGACCTTCGTCGTGGCGTTCGGCCCGACGTCGTCGAACGGGCGACACCGATGCTTCGCCAGTTGATGGCACTCGAATATCCGTACCCCGAGATTCTCGACGACAACACGGGCGAAGCCACGATCGGTCGCGACGTCGATGCCGAGAGCCATTCCGCGATCGACGCATGAGATGACCAGGGTCGGGATCATCGGTACGTCCTGGTGGGCGGACGCCATGTACCTGCCGGCGCTCCGCAGTATCGACGACGTCGAGGTCGTCGCCACGCTGGGCCGAGACGGAGGGCGGACCCAGGCGTTTGCCGACCGCTGGAACATCGGCACGTGGGCCACCGAGACCGATGCCTTCTTCGACACCCCGATGGATGCGGTCGTCATTGCGTCGGCCAACGATTCGCACCACCCGCTGACCATGCAGGCACTCGCCCATGGGCTCGATGTCCTCTGCGAGAAACCTCTCGGGGTCACCGTCGACGAAGCCCGTGAGATGCACAGCGCAGCGATCTCCGCCGGGGCGGTGACGCTCGTGCCCTTCACCTACCGCTACATGCCGGTCAACCAATGGCTGAAGCGGTTGATCGACGACGGTTATCTCGGCGATCCGTTCCATCTCGGGCTGCGCTACTTCACCGGTTTCGCTCGTGACGGCGAGTACGCCTGGCGGTTCGACCGGGCTGCAGCCGGAAGCGGCGTCATCGGCGACATTGGAAGCCATTTCCTCCATCTGGCCCGCTGGTTCTTCGGCGAGGTCGAGTCGATCTCGTGCATCTCGCGTTCGTTCGTCCCCCGCGACGAACGACCCGACGGTCACCCCTACGTTCGGGGCGAAGACTCGGCGGTCATGACACTCGGATTCGTCTCGGGTGCGTATGCGACCGTTCAGGTGAGTGCCGTGTGCTGGGAGGGTACGGCGTTCGGCCAGACCCACGAGTTCGACGCCCACGGCAGCGACGGCTCGCTCTACGCCACATGCGATTGGGACAGACGTCAGGAAGTCCGCGGGGTGAAAGCCGGTGAGCCGGGACCGGCGAACTTGCTCTCGATCCCCGACGATCTCTGGGCGGGCGCTCGACGAGACACCGTCCACAACACGTACCGAGATGTCTTCCGGGGCGGGGGGGCAATGATTGGTGACTTCATCCACAGCGTCAGGACCCGCAAACCGGTGGAACCCTCCTTCACCGAAGGACTCCGCATCCAGGAGCTGTGCGACGCCGCCGTGGCGAGTGCTGCTGTCGGCGGCACCGCCGTCAACGTCTAGCCTCGGCCACCATGATCCTCGGATTCGACGTCGGCGGCACGAACGCCCGAGCGTTGCTCATCGACCCGTCGACCGGCGCGATCAGCGATCGCGATCGCGAATCGAGTGCGGGGCCCGGGCCCGTGCTGCTCGAGACCCTCCTGCGCATGATCGATCGGATGCGAAAGCACAACAACGTCGAACTCGAGGCGATCGGCCTCGGTGTCGCCGGCCTGGCGCATCGATCCGGCGTCATCCACTACTCCCCCAACCTCCCCGAACTGATCGAATACCCTCTCGGCACCGAACTTGCCGCACGCACAGGGCTCGACGTGGTCGTAATGAACGACGCAACCGCCGCCACCTGGGCCGAGGGCCGGTTGGGCGCTGGCCGCGGCAGCGACGACTTCATGCTCGTCACGCTCGGCACCGGTATCGGCAGCGGCTTCGTCTGCGGCGGACGACTGATTCACGGCCACAACGGGTTTGCCGGGGAGAGTGGCCACATGGTCGTCGATGCCAACGGCCCCACCCATCACACCGGCCAACAAGGTCCCTGGGAGTACTACGCCTCAGGTACTGCGCTCGGCCAGATCGGCCGGTCGCAGGCCCAGATCGGACTCTTTCCGTCGGCACTGAGCCTCGCCGGTTCCGTTGCCGCCATCACGGGTTTCACCGTGGCCGAGGCCCTCGGGCGCGGCGACAAGGAGGCGGAACGCATTTTCGACGGCTTCTGCCGCCAGGTCGCCGTCGGACTCGCCAACCTCGTCATGATCTTCGACCCGGAGCGGATCGTGCTCGGCGGCGGCCTCACCGACATCGGTGAGCCACTCCGAGCAGGTACGGCTCGATGGCTCGAAACGCTCACCCTCGGCGGCGAGTACCGCCCGCCGGTGAACATCGTGATGGCCGAACTGGGCGATGACGCCGGCGCGCTCGGCGCAGCCCTGTGGGCTCATCAGGGCGGCGCCTGACCAAGAACCCGACGAGGAGACCCGATGTCCGACTTCTTCACCACCGTTCCCGAACCCATCCGATTCGAAGGACCAGAGTCCGACAATCCACTGGCATTTCGCTGGTACGACGCCGACCGCGTGGTGGGCGACAAGACGATGGCCGAACACCTTCGCATGGCGGTCTGCTACTGGCACTCGTTCAACTGGCCCGGCAACGACGTGTTCGGCGACGGCACCTTCGACCGCCCGTGGCTGAGCACCGATCTCGACCCGATGGAGGCCGCCCGCACCAAGATGGCAGCTGCCTTCGAGTTCTTCGAGAAACTCGGCGTTCCGTACTTCTGTTTCCACGATCACGACGTCTCACCCACCGGCGCGTCGTTCGCCGAGGAGACCGCCAACCTCGCCGAACTCGCCGACACGATGGCGGCACACATGGAACGCACCGGGGTTGGTCTGTTGTGGGGGACGGCGCGCCTGTTCGGCCATCCGCGTTACATGGCCGGGGCTGCCACCAATCCCGATCCCGAGATCTACGCCCGTGCCGCGGCGCAGGTGAAGAACTGCATGGATGTGACCCACCGACTGGGTGGTCAGAACTATGTGCTCTGGGGTGGCCGCGAGGGCTACGAGACCTTGCTCAACACCGATTTGGCGAAAGAACTCGATCAGCTCGGACGGTTCCTCACCCAGGTCGTCGAGTACAAGCATGCCATCGGCTTCGACGGCACGATCCTGCTGGAACCGAAGCCGCAGGAACCCACCAAACACCAATACGACTACGACGCACAATCATGCTTTGCGTTCCTGCAACGATACGGGCTCGAAGACGACGTCAAGGTCAACATCGAGGTCAACCACGCAACCCTGTCGGGCCACGACTTCCAGCATGAGATCGCCATGGCGGCGGCCTGCGGGATCCTCGGCTCGGTCGATGCCAACCGAGGCGATGACCGCTTGGGGTGGGACACCGACCAGTTTCCGAACTCGGTGGAGGAGATGTCGCTCGGCGTCTACGAGATCCTGCGCGCCGGTGGCTTCACCACCGGGGGTTTCGACTTCGACACCAAACTCCGCCGGATGTCCATCGCCCGCGACGACCTCTTTCACGCCCACATCGGAGGGATGGACACCCTGGCCCGTTCCCTGCTCGTCGCCCATGCCATGCTCGACGACGGCGTGCTCGAAGACCGCCGGGCTCGGCGATACGAGGCCTGGGGCGGATCGCTCGGAAGCGACATTCATGCCGGTACCGGCCACGGCGCATCGCTCGCTGCGTTGCACGACCTCGTTGCCGGTTCAGAACTCGATCCTGAGCCGGTGAGCGGGCGCCAGGAAGAACTCGAAAACCTGGTGAACCGCTACATCGAACGCACCCGCTGATGCCGCTCGTCGCCGGCGTCGACTCGTCGACCCAATCGTGCAAAGTCGAGGTCCGCGACCTCGACTCGGGCGAAACGGTGGCAGTCGGCCGCGCGCCGCACCCGCCCACCAACCCTCCCCGCAGCGAACAGGATCCGAACTCGTGGTGGCAGGCGCTGATCGACGCATTCGCCCAGATCGGTTCCGTCGCCCGAAACATCGCAGCGCTCGGCGTGGCCGGTCAGCAACACGGTTTGGTCGTTCTCGACCACGACGACGAACCCCTTCGCCCGGCCAAGCTGTGGAACGACACCGAGTCGGCACCGCAGTCCGAGACGCTCGTCGATGCCATCGGAGCGGACGCCTGGGCCAGACGGATCGGGTCGGTGCCGGTCGCCTCGTTCACGATCACCAAACTCGCCTGGCTGGTTGAACACGAACCCGAGATCGTGCGGCGGATCGCCAAGGTGACGTTGCCGCACGATTATCTCAATCTTCGCCTCACCGGTGTCCATGCCACCGATCGCGGCGACGCATCGGGGAGCGGCTGGTTCGACCCGGTCAGCGGTGAATGCGCAGAGGAGCTCCTTGCGCTCGTCGGAGGCCGCGACGACTGGGCGAGTCTCGTGCCGACGGTAGTCGGACCAACCGACATCCTGGGTCTGCTCACCAGGGAGGCAGCAGCGGCGATCGGTGTACCGGCCGGTACCCCGGTCGGTCCCGGGAGCGGCGACAACATGGCTGCGGCACTCGGACTCGGACTGTCGTCCGGAGACGCCAGCCTCTCGCTGGGCACCTCTGGGGTCGTGTACGCCACGTCGGCGGAGCCGACCACAGACGCCTCCGGCAATGTGGCAGGTTTCGCCGACGCGACCGGTGCATTCCTGCCGCTCGTGTGCACGCTCAATGCCACCAAGGTCACCGACACCGTCGCCGGCTGGTTCGGCATGGACCACGCAGCCTTCGCGGCAGCGGCCCTTCGCGCGCCAACGGGAGCGAACGGCGCACGACTCACCCCTTACTTCGACGGTGAACGAACGCCGAGCCTGCCCGACGCCACCGGCACCTTGGAGGGGCTTCGCAACGACACGACGACCGAAGACCTGGCGCGTGCGGCGCACGAAGGAGTCCTTCGCGGTCTGCTCCACGGCCTCGACGCCCTCGAGCAGGCGGGGGCAGCGGTCGGGGGCCGACTGCACCTGATCGGCGGCGGAGCCAAGAGCCCGGCATACCGGCAGATTCTCGCCGATGTGCACGGCGCGCCGATCCGTGTTCCCGACGATGACGAGACCGTGGCAACCGGCGCCGCCGTCCAGGCTGCGGCACTCCTCGGGCGCCCGTTCGCCGAGACCACTCGAGCGTGGACTCTGGGAGCAGGAATCGACATCGAGCCGAGTCCCTGAGACTCAGGTGGCCCTGCGCGCTCGGCTTGGGCTTACTCGAGGCGGCTCGTGCGGCATCTTCGGGTAGTGCGGCGGCCACGGCGCATCCGGAAGGCCGGCGGCCCAGTCCCGTGCATGCCACTCCAGCAGAGGATCGAGGGTCTGGAGTTCGTCGTCGATCGTCGCCCAGGCATCACCCCCATCGGCCAGCAGTCCAGGCACAGTGGCAATCGTGATGTCCTCGGGTTCGACCGAACCGACATCGTCCCACGTGAGCGGCATCGACACCTGACCCCCGACACGGGGCCGAACCGACCACGCAGCGAACATGGTCTTGTGCGGAGCGTTCTGATTGAAGTCGACGAAGACCCGTTGGCCGCGCTCTTCTTTCCACCATCGGGCCGTCAGCAGATCGGGCCGGCGTCGTTCGAGTTCGCGGGCGAGTGCGACGGCTGCAGAGCGAACCTCGATCCCGTCCCAGCGCGACTCGAGCCGAACCCAGATGTGGATACCTTTGCTCCCCGACACCTTCGGAAAGCACCGGATACCGACCTCGTCGAGCAGTGACTGCACTTCGAACGCAGCAGCGCGGACATCGTCGAAGTCGGTTCCCGGCTGCGGGTCCAGGTCGATTCGCAACTCGTCGGTGAACTGGGGGGCATCGGCCCGCACCGGCCAGACGTGAACCCCGAGACAGCCCGAATTGACCGCCCACACGATGTGCGCCATGTCGTGCGCGACCAGCGCATTCGACGGCGTGCCGTTCGGCGACCTGAGCACAGCGGTGCGCAGCCAGTCGGGTGCACCCGTCGGCACTCGCTTCTGGAAGAACGACGATCCCCCGGCACCGTTGGGATGTCGCTCCATCAGCAGCGGTCGACCGCCGATTGCTCGCATGAGGGGACCTGCCACGGCGAGGTAGTAGTGGACGAGATCGAGCTTCGTCTCGCCGCGCTCGGCAAAGAACACCTTGCTCGGATTCGTCACTTGCACCTCGACACCGTCGAGTTCGAAAACAACCGGCGACTCCTGCGGTTCTGGCACCCTCCGACGGTAGTCGGCACCGTGATCGACGGCCCGCCGACGCAAGGAGCCGACACAACGAGCAATGTGAGAGTTAGCCGCGCGACCAACTAGCCTTTGCGACATGCCTGCGTACCGTTCTCGCACGACCACCCAGGGCCGAAACATGGCTGGCGCTCGCGCCCTGTGGCGGGCGACGGGCATGGGCGAAGAGGATTTCGAGAAGCCGATCATTGCGGTGTCGAACTCGTTCACACAGTTCGTCCCCGGCCACGTTCACCTCAAGGACCTCGGCCAACTCGTGTGCCGCGAGATCGAAGCTGCCGGCGGTGTTGCCAAGGAGTTCAACACGATCGCGGTCGACGATGGGATCGCCATGGGCCACGACGGCATGCTCTACAGCCTCCCGAGTCGCGATCTCATCGCTGATTCGGTCGAGTACATGGTCAACGCGCACTGTGCCGATGCGCTGGTCTGCATCTCCAACTGCGACAAGATCACTCCGGGGATGTTGATGGCAACGATGCGTCTCAACATCCCGACGATTTTCGTCACCGGCGGACCGATGGAAGCCGGCAAGACGAAGCTCGCCGGTGTGGAAGTGAAGCTCGATCTGATCGATCCGATGATCAAGGCGGGTGACAAGACGGTCAGCGACGAAGACGTCCTGCAGATGGAGCGCTCGGCGTGCCCGACCTGTGGTTCCTGTTCGGGAATGTTCACCGCCAACTCGATGAATTGTCTGGCCGAAGCCCTCGGCCTGGCGCTCCCCGGCAACGGTACGGTTGTGGCGACGCACGCCGACCGCGAACAGTTGTTCCTGCAGGCTGGACGCCAGATCGTCGACCTTGCGAACAGGTACTACGACAAGGACGACGATTCGGTTCTGCCTCGCTCGATTTGCACGAAAGCGGCGTTCGAGAACGCAATGACCCTCGACATCGCCATGGGTGGATCGACCAACACCGTGCTGCACATCCTCGCTGCTGCCCGAGAGGCCGACGTCGACTTCACGATGAGCGACATCGATCGGCTCAGCCGCACCTCGCCGTCGATCTGCAAGGTCGCTCCGGCGACCAGCGAGTACCACATCGAGGACGTCCACCGGGCGGGCGGCATCATGGGAATCCTCGGTGAACTCGACCGAGGGGGCCTGCTCGACACATCGCTCCCCACGGTGCACAGCAACTCGTTGGCCGATGCCCTCGACCAGTGGGACGTCATGCGCGATCCCGCCCCTGACGTCATCGAGTTCTACCGAGCTGGGCCTGCTGGCATCCCGACGCAGACTGCGTTCTCTCAGAGCACCCGCTGGGACAGCCTCGACACCGATCGCCACCACGGTTGTATCCGCAGCGTCGAGAACGCCTACTTCCAGGACGGCGGCCTCGCCGTGTTGTTCGGCAACATTGCCGAGAACGGCTGCATCGTGAAGACGGCTGGCGTCGACGAGGAGATCTTCACCTTCTCCGGACCGGCCCGCGTGTTCGAGTCCCAGGACACAGCCTGCGAGGGGATCCTCGACGAAACGCGGATCGCTCCCGGCGACGTGGTCGTGATTCGCTACGAGGGGCCCAAGGGAGGCCCGGGAATGCAGGAGATGCTCTACCCGACCTCCTACATCAAGAGTCGCGGGCTCGGCAAGCAGTGCGCGCTCCTCACCGACGGCCGCTTCTCGGGCGGAACGTCCGGACTCTCCATCGGCCACGCCTCCCCCGAGGCGGCCGAGGGTGGTGCGATCGGTCTCATCGAAGACGGTGACATGATCGACATCGACATCCCGAACCGTTCGATTTCATTGCGGATCTCCGACGACGAACTGGCGGCTCGTCGCGCCGCAATGGAAGCGAAGGGCGCCGGTGCGTGGCAGCCGGCCGAGGAGCGACAGCGGAACGTGTCGGCGGCACTGTGGGCCTATGCCGCCATGACCACCAGTGCCGACAAAGGTGCCGTCCGCGACATCTCACAGATCCGCAACTGAGCCCATGACCAACTCGGCCCCATCCGCCCCGGCTCGCGGCCCCGAGGCTGTCCGTCGATCGCTCATCGACGCTGCGGTCCAACTCATGGGCATGCGATCCCCACGCCAGATCTCGGGACGCGAACTCGCCAAACATGCCGGAGTCAACTACGGGCTCATCCACCATTACTTCGGCAGCAAGGACGCCGTGTTCGCCGAAGCTGTTGCGGTCGCCACCGACGAGATGGGACAACGGTGGGACAGCGACGGAATCCTGCCGGTCAACACCAACGACGAAGCATCGAGCTACCGCACCTTTGCGAAACTCGAGGTCGATGAGGCCCTCTCTCCCATGAAGGACCTCATGCACCGGATCGCAAAGGGCCAGGCAGCCGCCACCGGAAAGCGGGTCGACGACCCAGAGCTGCTTGCCCAGGTCGCGCTGTGCGCAGCGTTGCAGTTCGGCTGGGGCGCGTTCGAAGAAGAGATCGTCTCCGGGCTCGCCGAGTTCGGAATCGACCGCGAGGAACTGCGCGAACGCGTGTCCACGCTCTCTCTCCAGCTCGCCGACGGGTGACCCGACCAGTCCCGGCGACGGGTCGGTCCGAGGCGGTGGTCGTCACCTTCCTCGGATTCACCGGTGCGCTTCTGGCCTTCGGTATCGACACTGCACTCCCGGCGTTCGACGAGATCCGTGACCGCTTCGACCTCGCCGCCGGCAGCGGCGACGTCAGCCTGATCGTCACCGTCTACTTCTTGGGGATGGCAGCCG
>Ga0181581_10000188_pt1 | contig 44542 bp, 41 predicted proteins | sample 071ome_22_FD_132433 | JGI IMG/M metagenome (GOLD analysis project Ga0181581, IMG submission 132433) | Coastal salt marsh microbial communities from the Groves Creek Marsh, Skidaway Island, Georgia - 071404AT metaG (megahit assembly) | ecosystem: Environmental > Aquatic > Marine > Intertidal... | reverse complement strand
CTCGAGGACGAGGAGTGTGCGAGCCATCGCGTCGTCATCGAGGAGTTCGTCGAGAAAGACTCTCCAGCGCTGCTCGAAATCGATCTGTGATCCGATCTCGTCGAGCACATCGACGCCCGGCGGGAGGCCGGCCTCGACCGGGTGCTCGGTGAGGATGCGCTGAGCGAAGCTGTGCAGGGTGCCGATCGGTGCGCCGTCGAGTTGGTGGAGGGCCACCCGCGCAGCATCGGCGGCAGTCGGGTGTGCAGGGGAGGCAACGTGGGTCTCGAACCGTTGCCGTATGCGATCACGCAGCTCGGCAGCGGCCTTCTCGGTGAAGGTGATGGCGGCGATGTTCTCGAGAGGGATGGCATCGTCGATCACGAGTGCTTCCACACGGTCGACGAGTGCGCGGGTCTTGCCCGAACCGGCACCGGCCTCGACGAAGAGCGTTCGGTCTCGTTCGGCCCGGATCCGATCGCGGTCTGCCTGGTCGACAGGGGAGTGGTCAGCCACGGTCGTCTCCCACAAGATCGACATAGTCGGCCAGGTCCGGCTGGGTGTGTTTGCGGCGCCAATCTGCGTCCTGATGTCCGAGTCCGAGGCCGTCGGGCTCGCAGAAGATGCAGTCGACCCACCGTCGGGTTGTCGGCTTGGCCGGGCGGGCAGGGAAATGGCCGGCCGCGATGCCGTCGGCGATGCGTTCGACGGTGGTGAGGGCCGTGTGCTCGACCGGGGGATCGACGTCGTAGCCGACCGCCTCGAACTCTCCTCGATCGGTGACGAACCAGTAGGTTCCGCGTTCGCCGCTGGCGTGGGTCCCGAGGATGGAGCGAGCGGCGAGGGCGTACAGCACAAGCTGCAGATGGGTGCCCCCCGGCGTTGGATTCTCGGGACTGAGCCCCTTGTACCCACGCTGTGATCCCGTCTTGTAGTCGATGACGAGCACACCGTCGCCTGACGTTCGGTCGACGCGATCGATGGCGCCGCGAATGGTGATCGACCCACCATCGGGAAGCTCGACCCCGACCGGTGGGATGATCGACCCCGGCATGCCGAACGGCAATTCGGTTGCGATCGGTGTGCTTCCGTACGCCGCTCGCTGGCGGTCGTCGAAACGGGCGAATATCTCGAGATCGCGATGGATGACCTGCTTGTCGTGGCCCCAGTAGACCCGCCGCCCGACCAGGCCTCGCCGTTCGAGTTTGCCCGCTTCTTCGTCGGCGATCTCGTGAAGGCGCTCGACAGATCGTTGTGGCCACGGTTGGCCCGGTGCAGGAACCGCCCCGTCGGCCATCGCCTCTGCAATCCAGCGATCGAGGGTGTCGTGGACGAGTGAACCACGGACCAGCGGTGAGAGGCGGTACTGCTCCTCGGGGTCTTCGACGGGTCCGACGCCCAGGATGTGACGCACGAAGTACGCATGCGGACAACTCGCCCAGGCCTCGAGCCGAGTTGCAGATGTGACATGACCGGGGGTGCGGGGGTGGGGGATGGTGACACCACGCAGGTCGCCGTCGGTTGCAAGATTGCCGTCGAATCGGGTGTAGGCGGCAGAGAGTCGCGCAGTGAGGAGTTCGGCACCACGTCGCACGGCCGGTCGGTCGGATGGAACGAGATCGAGCGAGAAGCGATTGCCGGCTTCGACGTGATCGAGCAGTGACCGCAGGTCGTACTCGGTGACGGTGGCGGGGAAATCGCTGGCTCGAAGACCGGCGACGAACGACGGCACCTCCCGGAGCCATTGACCGGTGAGCGCATCGAGTTCCTCGGCCGACGGGCGAACACCGTCGTGGTGCTCGGTTGCGTCGAGGAGCCAGCGCGATGGCGAACGCGCTGCGTTTCGGCGCAGGTCGCCGCGCGGGAACGTATAGGTGGTGCGCTCGGCTGCGGCGACAACGGCAAGCAGGGCTCGATGATCGTCGTGGACCAGATCGGCACGTTGGGGGAGATCGGGACCGACGGTGGCGCGAACGCGATCGGGAAGGAGCGGATCGTTTCGGCGGCGGGCCGGGAACGACCCCTCGGCCATCCCGACGACGATCACCTCGTCGAGTTCGACGCCCAGGCCGAGCGACACCGGACCGACGAGCAACCCATGGCCGAAGGTGCCGTGCCGGCCGAGGTCGTCGGCCAGTTGGAGCTCGAGGGCCCGGCGAAAGGCGGCAGGGGACGGATCTGGGTCGATGCCGTCGAGATCGCCGAGTCGGTCGATCGCCGCATCAACGCGTTGTGCGGCAGCCTGCTCTTCGACCGGCCAGTCGGTTCGCAAGCGCTCGCCGCCGAGATACGTGCGCACCAGTGAGCGGCACCAGCTTGCGAGCCCCGACCAGGTTCGACCTCTGCCACCGGGTGTGAGTGCGGCGTCGAGGCCGGCGACGAACGCAGCGAGGGAGCGGGCCGACTCGGCGTTGCCGCGGAGCCGAGCCGCTCGCCATTCGAGTTCGGGGTCGCGTTCGGCGGTATCGGCGTCGCTGTCGAGATCGTCGGCCAGACGGGTGAGTCGGTGCTGCCATTGGTCGATCCCGGCGACGACGCCGGCGGCGCGAGAGGCGCGCTCCCACGCCGCAACCGGTGCAGGTCGGTTGTCGTTCCCTCGGATCGGTGCGCCGGCGAGCCAGGCAGCGACATCGTGGCGGGAGAGGTCGTGGTCGGGGAGAGCGAGCAGGGCGAGCAGTGAGCGACCGAGCAGCGAGGTGTCCGCAGTACGCACGGAGGCCCCGAACCAGTCGATCTCGGCGGCGTCGAGAGCATCGGCGAGCAGCCGGGCGTAGGGATCGCGAGTGCCGTAGAGGATCGCGATGCGTTCCAGGGGGGTACCGGATCTGGTCGCGTCGACAACGTGGCGAACAGCGTGTCGCACCTCGTCGTCGGCATCGGACACACTCAAGGCTCGGGCTGCAACTGCGGTCGGTAGCGCCATGGTGCCCGGCCAGGTGGCGCCGACCATCGTCGCCGACCGTCGTACCGCAGCGTCAGCCTCGGTATCGCCGGTGACGCCGGCGATCAGTGTGATCGGGTGGTGCTCGCCGAGCACGGCGAGCAGGCGGGCCTGGTTCGACGAAAGGCGCTGGGGCAGGAACACGATCGTCGGACCGAGATCGCGAAGAACGGGTGGGATGCCGGGAATGGTGGCGACGGCGGCCTCGACGAGGTCGTGTTCGTCGGAAAAGCGTTCGCGGATTCGTCGACGAACTGCCCGATGGATTCGCACGACGTCGGCCGTCCGGGTGGACTGGGTCGCCAGACGGTCGAGGCCGCTCGGACCGATCTCCGAGAGCGCTCGGTGGACCCGCACGAGTGCCCGCTCGGTCGCCGGGTGCTGCTCGACCCCGGTGAAGTGGCCAGGATCCTCGGCCAAGACAGCTCGAACCGCCCCCGCAAGAACGGGGGTGGAGACGGGGCGACGACCGCCGGCAGCGACCGCTCCTGCGCCGAGGAGTTCTGCCAGCCGATAGGGGGTGAGGAAGGTGACGGCAGCAACTCCTCGGCGGCGTCCGAGGGCACGGCGGGCGGCGATCCCGACCTGGTTCGACGACACGACGACCGACACCGGTGCAAGCCGGTCGGTGGCCTTGTGCCGGTCGATCGCGGCTGCGAGTGCGTCGTGCGCACGGCTGCCGTAGGGAGTCGTCGTGATGTCGATGGTCATCCGTGCCCGATCGTAGGCAGGAGGAGTGACACCGGCTCGTCGTCGAGGGTCAGCCTCGGTCGCTGAGGTCGTACTCGGCAACCATCATGGGATGGTCGTCACCGAGACGGGCGAGGGGACGGGCCACCTCGACCCGACCGGACGGTCGGCACCCGCTCCCAGTCACCCCGACGACCCCATCACCGAGCTCGGCTCGGAACCGCTCAGCGGCGGCCTGCAGTTGCTCGACCACCTCAGGATGCTCCTTCGCAATGTCGGTGGTCTCGCCGATGTCGGCTCGGAGGTCGAAGAGTTCGGCGATGACCGTGCGCTCACGGCCCGAGCGGTGCACCAGACGGAGCTTGTAACGGTCGTTGCGCACGGCCTCGAGCATCGTGCCGCTGTAGTAGGCGAAGGTCTCGTGGGGGGATGCAGCACCTCCGGTGAGGACCGGAGCGATGTCGCGTCCATCGATGATTGTGTCGTCCGGCACTGCGGTGCCGGCCCAGCCCGCCAGGGTGGGGAGCAGGTCCATGGCGGTCAGGAGTTCGTCGCACTCGACACCGGCCGGGACGATCCCGGGCCACCGGACGATGGCGGGCACCCGGATCCCGCCGTCGCTCGTGCGTCCTTTTTTGCCGCGGAGCGGGCCGTTGCTGCCCTCGCCGGGTCGGCAGAGCGCACCGTTGTCGCTGGTGAAGACGACGATGGTGTCGTCGGCGAGACCCTGTGCCTCGAGTTCGTCCATGACGACACCGGTCGCCCAGTCGATTGCGTGTACCGCAGCGCCGTACGGCCCATTGCGCGACCCCTCGTGGAAGGTGTCTTCGACATAGAGCGGAAGATGCACATGCATGTGTGCGAAATACAAGAAGAAGGGCCGATCGGCGTTCTCTCGGATGAACTCGACCGAACGTTCGACGTAGCGCCGGGTCAGCATGGTCTGGTCGGGCTGTGTCTCGACGACCTCACTGTCGTGCATGAGCGGGAGCGGTGGATAGGGGATCACCGGTGGGAGGGTGTACCCGGCTGCAATCAACTGGGCGCCGTGTTCTTCGACGAGGCTCGACCCGTGCTGGATGCCCATGTCGTTGCTGTACGGCAGCCCGAACCACCGATCGAAGCCGTGGTTGGTGGGGAGGAACTCGGGCTGATCGCCGCAGTGCCATTTGCCGATGATCTCGGTTGCGTACCCGGCGTCCTGCAGGACCGACGCAATGGTGTGCTCCGACGGGGAAAGGCCGCATGCGCTGCCGGGAAAGAGGACGTGGAGTCCGTCGAAGTCGTCGAACCCGATCCGGGCCGGGTACGAGCCGGTGAGCAACGCCCCCCGCGACGGTGTGCAGACCGGAGACCCCATGTAGAACGAAAGCAGCCGAGTGCCTTCGGCTGCGAGCTGATCGATTCGCGGCGTGTCGTGCACGTCGGAGCCGTAGCAGCCGAGGTCGCCGTAGCCGAGATCGTCGCAGTTGATGAGCACGATGTTGGGCCGGCGGGTCATGGCCGAAGGCTACGGGGAGTCGGGAGGTGCGACGAAGTCGATGAGTTCCTCGACGGCCGCGAGGAGAGGTGGTTCCAGATCTTTCCAGGTCGTGACCTTGCCGAGGATGTGTTTCCAGAACGCGGCCGGGGTCGTGTTCACGCCGAGCGCGGTGATGACTCCATCTTTCCAGGGCTGGCCCTTCGGTACGTCGGGCCAACGGTCGATGCCGATGACCGACGGCTTCACCGCCTGCCAGACGTCGACGTAGGGATGGCCCCTGACAAGGACGTTCGGATCGGTGATCGTGTCGGCGATGCGCTGTTCCTTGGAACCGTCGACGAGATGGTCGAGCAGCACTCCAAGCCGGCGGCGCGGCCCGGGCCGGAAGCCACGGACACGCTCGGCGAGATCGTCGGCGCCGTCGAGTTGTTCGACAACCACCCCTTCGACACGGAGGTCGGCACCCCAGACCTTTTCGACGAGTTCCGCGTCGTGGATCCCTTCGACCCAGAGCCGACTGGCGCGGGCAACCCGGGCGGGAACATCCCCGACGTCGATCGATCCGCTTGCGGTGACGCCCGGTGCTCTGGTCGTGTCTGTCGGGACGACGAGCCGACACGGTACCCCCTTGCCGTCGATCGCAGCACGAACAGAGCCATCGCGGTAGGCGACGGTGTGGTCCTTGCCGTAGCGGTCGCGCAGCACGAGGCGCGGGGGCGCAAAATCGATGAGTGCACCGACGACGCCAGTCGTTCGGTCCTCGAGCACCGTGCCGCGGCGGGCGGCGACGATGGGATAGTCGGGTCGACGTGACCGGCTTGCGTCGAGATCGATCGGGCCGTCGTGCACGTGACGACGGTAGCGCCTCCAGCAATCTCGGAGTGATCACTCTGGGAGCAGTAGCTCTCATTGTTGGATAGCATCGAGGCTGTGGAGTATCTCGTCGAGGAACTCGCCGATGCCGCAAGCGTCGCCGTCGACACGGTGCGCTATTACCAGCGTGAAAAATTGCTGCACGCACCGCGTCGGGAAGGACGGCGCGTCTTCTACGACGACGGGCATCTCGACCGCATCCGCCAGATCAAGAGCCTCGCCCAGCAGGGCTTCAGTCTCGCCCAGATCCGCGACCTGTCAACTGCCGACGCATCCGGGCTGCTCGTCGAACTTGCCGATCAAAATGCCGTCGACCCTGATCTCGACCGGCGTGAGCTCGCCCGTCGGGCCGACGTGCCCGAGTTCATCGTCGACGTCGTCGTCAGCGCCGGACTGCTCACCCCCGTCGGTGACGGCGACGAGCAACGGTTCGCCGCTGATGCAGTCGACATGCTCGTCGCTGCCCGCACGCTCGTCAGCGAGGGTGTGTCGCTCGAAGAACTCACCGCCCTCGCCATGCGCCACGCAACCCACATCGAAGACGTCGTCGACGATGCGATCGAACTGTTCAAGCGCAACAGTGACGCAAAGGGACGGGACCGCAACGACTTGGTCGGCCTCATGCACCGACTGGTGCCCGTGGCGTCACAGCTCGTCGGCAGTCACTTCGAACGCACACTGCGGACCCGAGCGCTGGCTCGACTCGGCGACGACACGTCGGTCGGCGGCGGTGTGGTGGTCTTTGCCCGAAAACTCGACGAGCGGGTCGATCCGGTGGCGGTCTACGGCGCTGCAGTCGACCACTACCGATCCCTGTGGGTCCGGCCCGACGACGGGTTCGCCCTCGTTGCCCTCGGCGCCGCCGAGGTCATCGAACCCCATGGTGACTCCCGCTTTTCGGCTGCGTCGGCTGCACGGGCTGCGCTCGGGGCGCGGATCCGTCGGCATGGCCCGGCCCACGCGCCGGCGCCCGTCCTCGTCGGGGGCTTCTCGTTCTCGTGCGGCAACCAGACCCGCGAGCCCGACTGGACCGGATTCCCCGACGCCCGCTGGATCCTGCCCGAAGTGACCGTCGTTGACCGATACGACGGCTCGTGGTTGCTTGCCGCCACGACACTCGCAGAGGGCGACGACGAGACGGTGGCCCTCGACCTGCTCGAAGCCCGACTCGAAGAGATGGCATCGGCTCCACCTCCAGTTGCGCCGATGGTGGGCGAGATCGTGGCCGGTGACATCGTCGACAGCGATCCCGACTACGAGCGCCTTGTCGCCGACGGCATTGCCGAGATCCGGTCGGGGGCGCTCGACAAGGTTGTTCTGGCCCGGACGCTCGTGCGGGGCCCCGTCGCTACCGCCGCTGTTCTCGGCGGGCTGGTCGACCGGTTTCCGGCGTGCGCAACCTTTGCGTTCGGTGTCGGCGATCGGGCCTTCATCGGTGCCAGCCCCGAGCGGCTCGTCACCCTCGACGGGCGTGAGGTTTCGACCGTTGCGCTCGCCGGCACCATCGGCACCGGCACGGACGATGCGAGCGATGCAGCACTCGCCGCCGAGATGCTCGCATCGTCGAAGATTCGGTCCGAGCATCAATTCGTCGTCGACGACATCACCGCCCGGTTGGCCACGCTGGGCCTCGTGGGAGAGACCCCCGACGAGCCCGAGATCATGCGGCTCGCCCGAGTGCAGCATCTGCGGACACCGATCACGGCTCGGGTCGAGCGTCGTGCCGGCGGAGTCAGCGACATGGACGTCCTGCGAGTGGCGAACGTGCTGCACCCGAGTCCTGCCGTCGGTGGCACCCCGTCTGACCCGGCGGTTGCGTGGTTGCGGGAGCACGAAGACTTCGATCGTGGCTGGTACGCCGCACCGGTGGGGTGGTGCGATCTCGACGGCAACGGGGAACTCCGGGTGGCGCTGCGGTCCGCCCTCGTCGACGAGTCGCAGGTCATCCTGTTCTCCGGCGCCGGCATCGTCGCCGACTCGGTCCCCGAAGACGAGCTCGCAGAAACATCCGTGAAGCTGCGAGCTCTGCTCGACGTGATGGAGTCGGCCGCCGAAGGGAGCGACGCATGACCGATCCCACGTACGACCCGATCGCCGCTTTCGCCGGCACACTCGCCTCCCTCGGTGTGCGTGACGTCGTCATCTCTCCCGGGTCGCGCTCGACGCCCCTGGCGGTTACGTTCCACGCCCACCCTGGCCTCCGGACCCACATCCAACTCGACGAACGTTCGGCCGCCTTCTTCGCACTGGGGCAGGCCCGCGCCTCGGGCCGACCATCGGTGTTGATATGCACCTCGGGCACGGCCGCAGCCAACTACCTCCCGGCGGTGGTGGAGGCGAACCACGCGTGCGTGCCGATGATCGTCTGTAGCGCCGATCGACCACCCGAACTGCGCGACTGGGGCGCAGGTCAGACCATCGACCAGGTTGGGATCTACGGCACCAATGTCCGGTGGTTCGCCGACCTGCCGGTCCCCAGCGACTGGTCGGAGTCGGCAGCCCGGCTGACAGCGATGCGGGCCCACGACGCAGCGATCGGAACACGGCGCGGGCCGGTCCATCTCAACTGGCCACTCCGCAAGCCACTCGAACCGGTGGCCGGGGTGCCGGTCCGCTTCTACGAGCCGGCCGCAACGTCGACGACCGAGCCGGTGTCGACCCCAGCCGACGGGCTCTTCGACGGCGACGGTGTGATCGTTCTTGGCCCCGATGCGGCGAACGGCATCGATGCCCAGTGCGAGCTTGCGCGCGTCGCAGCACAGGTCGCACGATCGAAAGGGTGGCCGCTGATCGGTGAACCCCTCTCCCAGGCCCGTTCACAGGATGCGCTCGAAGCATCGGAACACCTCCTCAAACACCCGGCCGTCGACCGCCTTCGTCCCCATGTCGTCGTTCGGGTCGGCGGAGCGACCACAACCGCGCCGGTCAATCAGTGGCTCGAACGGATCTCACCCGAACGGGTGGTGTTGATCGATCCCGAGCAGCGTTGGCACGACGCCTCCTTCACCACCACCCATCATCTGACGGCGTGGCCCGCAGACGTCACCGGGCCACCGTCCGACCCCGGGTGGCTGGCCCGCTGGCGAGCACTCGACGCGGCAGCGTCACAAGCCATCGAGCGGGTCGTGTCCACGTCAGGTCGCACCAGCGCATCGGTCGTCCGCGATCTCTGTGACGCGCTTCCCGGCGGCGCAGTGGTCATGACCTCGAACTCGATGCCGCCTCGAGATCTCGACTCCTATGTCAGGTCTGACACGCCACTCGTCTTCGTCGGTAACCGCGGCGCCGCCGGGATCGACGGAATCACATCGACCGCGCTTGGGGTGGCGACCCAGGTCGACACACCGGTCGTCGTCTTCACCGGCGACCTTGCACTGTTGCACGACATCGGTGGTCTGCTCGGGGTCGCCCGGAGCGGTGAACACCTCACGGTGGTGTGCATCGACAACGACGGCGGGCAGATCTTCTCGATGCTGCCGATCCACGGCCGGATCGGGGACGACGCATACGACACGATCTTTCGAACCCCACACGGGGTCGATCTCGGTTGCCTCGACGGGATGGCTGGGGTCGACGCCACCGTCCTCGAACCCGATGACGATCTGGGCCGGGCAGTGCAGCTGGCCGTGGCGAAGACCGATCCGGGTGTCGATCTTCTGATCGTGCGGATCGATCCCGAGCGCGACATGGCGGCTCGCACCGCCGTACGAAGCGCAGTGGGCGAGTCGATCACACCATGACGCCAACGGTTGTGCTTCACGGGTTCACCGGCGATGCCGGAACCATGGAGCCGATCACGTCTCGCCTTGCTGGCCCGGTCGACGTCCCGGATCTTCCCGGTCATGGCCCAGGTCCCCATCCGGCCGATGACTCGGCGTACTCGATCGACGCGATGGCCGATGCCGTGCTGGCTCGACATGCAGTGCCGTTCCACATGGTCGGGTATTCGATGGGTGGTCGAATCGCGCTCACTGCGGCGTGTCGACATCCCGAACAGGTGCGCTCCCTGAGCCTGATCGGGGCTTCGGCAGGACTTCTCGATCCCGACGAACGCGCGGGGCGGGCGAGCTCCGACGATGTGTTGGCCGCTCAGATCGAGTGTGATCTCGAGGGGTTCGTCGACAGCTGGATGGCGAACCCGTTGTTCGCGACGCAGGCCCGTCTCGGCAGTGACGCGCTTGCCGCAGCTCGAGCACAGCGACTCGGGAACGACCCCGTCGCGCTGGCGAGGAGCCTTCGGGCCAACTCGACGGGCCGGATGCGCCCTCTTCACCACGATCTCGCCAGGTGCACGATGCCGGTGGCTCTCATCGCAGGAGCGGACGACGAGAAATTCGTGGCGATCGCCCGAGAACTCGCCGCTGCGCTCCCATCGGCAACGGTCCATGTCGTCGAGGGTGCGGGGCACGCCGCTCACCTCGAGCAGCCCGACGCCGTAGCCGCAGCGATTCTTGCCACCCAGAGCCGGGCGTGACCCTCGAACTGACTCCCTACGAGCTGCGTCTCGCGTCGCCGATGGTGACGTCGTACCGGTCGATCGAGTCGCGGCGAGGTGTGCTGGTGTCGCTCGACGAGGCCGGGTCGGTCGGTTGGGGCGATGCGTGCCCGATGGCGGGCTGGTCGAGCTCGTCGATCGACGACGTGGTCCACCACCTCACCGTGACGGCGGCGGACGTCGATCCTGACGGCGTCGGTCACGCACTCGACATGCTGGAAGCTGTTCCCGAGGCGCGAGCAGCACTGGCCGGCGCGTTCCACGATCTCTCGGCCCGTCGTGCGCGGGTCCCGCTTGCGTCCCTTCTCGCCCCCACTGCCATCGACCGGGTGCGTGTCAACGCAACGATCGGGGCGGCAGCGACCGACCGGGCCGTGCACGACGCGTCGCAGGCGGTCTCTGCCGGGTTCACTGCGCTGAAGATCAAAGTTGGCGCCGCCTCACCCGACGACGACGTGGCGCGGGTCGGTGCGATCCGGCGTGCGGTCGGCGACGAGGTCGAGATTCGTCTCGACGCCAACGGCGCCTGGGACGTCGAAACGGCAATCGCCGTGCTCGACCGACTGGCCGACAGCGACGTGGCGTTCTGCGAAGAACCCACGGCCGGAATCGACGCGATCGCAACCGTCGGTTCACGAAGTGTCGTCCCCGTTGCGGTCGACGAGTCGGCTCGCACCATCGACGACATCATCGAGGCCCTCGGTACCGGCTCGATCCAGGTCGTGGTGGTGAAACCGCAAGCGCTCGGTGGTCCTGATTTGGCAATGCGGGCTGTTGACCTTGTGCACGCGGCGCAGGCGACGGTTGTCGTCACCTCGATGATCGACAGTGCGATCGGGGTTGCCCACGCGGTGCACGTCGCAGCGGCGGTCGGCACCGAGGTCGCACACGGGCTGGCGACGTCACCCTTGCTCGTCGACGACGTCGCCCCGGCCCTCCCGATCGTCGACGGCCATGTCCTGGTTCCGACGGGGCCCGGTCTCGGCGTGAGTCCTGTCTGACCCGCCGGTACCCTCCCCGCCGTGGATCTCTACATCTTCCGTCACGGTCGCCCTGTACGGCAGGTGGTCGACGGCCGGTCGGGGGCCGCAGCTGATCCCGAACTGTCTGATCTTGGTCGACAGCAGGCAGCACGAGCCGCCGACTTCTTGCGCGACCATGAGATCCATCATGTGGTGTCATCGACGATGCTGCGTGCCCACCAGACCGCCCTGCCCACCGCCGACATGCTGGGCCTCGGGATCGAACAGATCGATGATCTCAAAGAAAGTGATCACGCCTCGAACATCTACGTGCCGCTGGAGGAACTATCCCCCGACGATCCCGACACTGCGCATTATTTCGACACCGACGCGCTCGAAGACCATGTGTTCAGCGAGGGCCTCGAGGCCTTCGAGGCGCGTGTGCACCGTGGATTCGAACACGTCATCGCGACCAACAAGGGACGACGCGTGGCGGTGTTTTGTCATGGCATGGTGATTGCGGTGTACCTGAAAACGATCATGGGACTCGAAGACGTCTTTGCCGTGCGGGCCGACTACTGCGGTCTGACCCGGGTGCAGGCGAGCAGCACCGGCGTGCGGTCGGTCCGTTCGTTCAACGAAACCCATCACGTCAGCGATCTCATCGAGTGGTGACGGTGGCCTTCGGCATGTGCCTCCTACGATCGCCGTCATGAGTCTCACCCTCGTCGTGATGGCGGCCGGCCTCGGATCGAGGTTCGGCGGCACGAAACAACTTGCCGTGGTTGGCGACGGCGGTGAAGCGTTCCTCGATTTCGCCATTGCGGATGCGCTCGCTGCAGGCATGGAGAAGGTCGTTCTGATCGTGCGCAGCGACATCGAGGACGATCTACGACGCCACGTGTCTGCGCAGCATCCGGAACTCGACGTCGCCTATGTGCTGCAAGACACCCATGGTCCGAGCCGGAACAAGCCGTGGGGAACGGCGCACGCGGTGCTCACCGCCGCGCCCGAGGTTCCCGACCGATTCTGCGTGGTCAACGCAGACGACTACTACGGCCGCTCCACATTCGCAGCGTTGGCTGCAGCAGCCACGGACCTTCCCGACGACCGGGCCCTGCTTGCCGGATTCCGACTCGGCCAGACACTGCCCGAGATCGGCGAGGTCTCACGCGGGATCTGTGGTGTCGACGGCACCGAACTCGTCTCGCTCGTCGAGACCCATGGCATCAGTCGCGGAGATGATGGGGTGATCACCTCGAGCGATCCAGCCGGCGTTCTCACCGACGATGCTGTCGCATCGATGAACTGTTGGGTCTTTGCGCCGTCGCTGTTCGGTCATCTCGCAACCGAGTTCGATCGGTTCATTGCCGAACACGGCCACGAGGAGACGTCGGAGTTCCTCTTGCCCACCGTTGTCGACAGCCTCCGCACCGCCGGCAGCTATACGGTCGGCATCGTGCCGACCGACGAACCCTGGGTCGGTGTGACCAACCCGGACGACCTCGAGATCGCCCGTCGGCGAATCGCAACCGTTCGGACCTGAACGTCGGACCGAGCATCCGGTGGGCACGTCAGCCCACGAGTCAAACCGGTGCGCCGTCGACCGTGAGGGTCACCCTTGACGGATAGAACGACACGAACCCGGCAATCTCGGCCGACTCGGGAATCGGCTCGTCGTACCCCCACACGATGTCGGGGTGCTCGGTCCCCTCGACCGTGACGGTCCAGTAGCGGGCGTCACCCTTGTACGGACAGTGCGTCGACGTGTCGGTCGGCGTCAGCAACTCCGACCGGATGTCCGCAAACGGGATGTAATAGCGAGGCGGCAGATTGGTCTCGAAGAGGATGCGGGCGCCGGTGGTGTCGGCCACCACGGTGTCGCCGACCGCGACGACGACACGGGAAGCGGTGGAGGTGATGCGTTCGACCGGCATGCGGTGGTCAACACCGCGCCTTCGGGATTGATTCCCGCTGCGTGCCACACTGCAGGCATGTTCGCCCCCGTCGTCACCCGTCACGCACCCAACGCCATGGTCTCGACCATCGACCATCTCGCAACCCAGGCCGGTGTCGATGTGCTGCGTGATGGTGGTTCGGCGGTCGACGCTGCGATCGCCGCCAACGCCGTGCTTGCGGTCACGTGTCCCAACATGTGTGGGATGGGCGGCGACCTCTGGGCGCTGGTGCACCACACCGACGGACCGCCGGAGGCCCTCGACGCGAGCGGCATGGCCGGGTCGGGCGCCGACCCCGACGCGGCTCGTGCCGAAGGTCTGACGATGATCCCGCTCAAAGGGAACATCCGGGCGGTGACCGTGCCCGGTGCAGTCGACGGCTGGCTGGCGTTGCATGCCCGCCACGGGCGACTGCCGCTCGATCGAGTGCTGGCCGACGGCATCAGGCATGCAGAGGAAGGGTTTCCGATGCACCCGCTTCTTGCCCGGAGCCTGCCGGTGGTGGCCGACGTTGCGAACAACGACTTCCCCTCCTCGGCCGACACCGGTGACGTGATCCGTCGACCGGGCTCGGCGAGAACGCTTCGCGCAATCTCCTCGGAAGGTCGCGCCGGTTTTTACGGCGGAGAGTTCGCGGCCGGCTTGCTCGAGGTCGGACCCGACGAGTTTTCGCCGTCCGATCTCGACATCGATCAGGCCCGCTGGGTCGACCCGATCTCGGTCGACGCCTTCGGTCACTCGATCTGGTCGGTCCCGCCCACGAGCCAGGGCTACCTCACCCTGCTGTCCGCTGCGATCGCCGATGGCTTCGACATTGTCGACGACCCGGCGGGCACGCATCTGCTCGTCGAGGCTGCGATCCATGCCTCCTTCGATCGACCCACGCAACTGTTCGACGGGGCCGACCCGGCGATCCTGCTCGGAGCAGATCGGGTCGCAGCACGCCGGGCCGCTATCGATCCCGACCATGCTGCAGACCTGGCGACCCCCACCTTCGACGGCGACACCACCTACCTGTGCGTGATCGATCGAGACGGCATGGGGGTCTCGCTGATCAACTCCAACGCCTCGGGGTTCGGCGCCCACATCATCGCCGGCTCGACCGGCATCTTTCTGCACGACCGAGGGTTGGGCTTCTCGCTCGAACCGGGCCATCCGGCCGAGTACCGGGCGGGTATGCGGCCACCCCATACGCTGGCTCCGGCGCTGGTGACCCATCCCGACGGTCGCCTTCGGAGCGTCCTCGGCACCATGGGAGGAGACGCCCAACCGCAGATCGTGCTGCAGATGCTCGCCAGTCTCCTGTTGTTCGATCAGGATCCGGGACGGGCGGTCGGCCGGGGCCGGTGGCGGATCGCGTCCGACAGTGGATTCGACACTTGGCGGCCCGATGTCGGGCGCCGGGTCGAACTCGAGGAGCACGTACCGGCGGCGGTCGCCGAGGGCCTCGCTGCCCGCGGGCACCGGATCGCCGAGGTGGAGGCCGGCAGTGCATTCGGCCACGCCCATGCGATCGAGATCACCCGGCACGGCACGGTGGCGGGAGCCGCCGACCCTCGAGCCCTCACCGGTGGCGCGTTCGGCTTCTAGTCGACCCAGTCGAGAGCCGAGGACGGTGGCGCCGATGGAGGGCCGACGCCCTCACCCGCCAGAGGTGATCAGCCGAGAAGATCGGTGGCGACGTCGTGGAAGAAGCGTGTCGTCAAATGGAGCGACTCGGTGTCGATGCGCTCGTTGTGGCCGTGGAACCGACTCCCGAAGTCGGCCGCGCTCAGGGTCGGGCTGAGCAGGCCAGCGCCATAGGCCACGGCCCCGAGTTCGCGATGGACGCGAGCGTCGGTGAATCCGACCGAGATCGACGGCGAGATCCGAGTCGTCGGGAAGGGGTTGTTGACCGCCTTTTGCATCGACTCCCACAGCGGTGTGTCGATACGACTGCTCGTCGAGGGTTCCTCGAGCAGGACGGTGACATCGACCTGGTCGTACAGATCGCCCAGCGCCGCTCGCAGATGGGCTTCGATGTCGTCGTGCCCCTCGCCGGGAAGCGACCGAATGTCGACGTCGATGTCGACGACGTCGGGGATGATGTTGGTCTTCGTCTGCGAGCCGATGACGTTCGGCGAGAACGTCGTGTGGGTGCAGGCATGCAGATGAGCTGCGGTGGACGCGTTCGGCAGCGTGGCCAGCATCTCGTCGATCGCCGCATCGTCGAGCAGGATCGCTGTCATCTCGTCGTCGAGGCCCATGGCGTCGACCTGGGGTCGCCAGAACTCGTGGAAGCGAGGCCCGGCGTTGTACTCGTTGAGTCGCTGTACGATCGCCGCCGCTTTCACCAGCGCATTGTCCTGGCGATAGGGGCGCGAGCCGTGGCCGGGGGTCCCCTTCACCCGCAGACGACGCCAGGCGATGCCCTTCTCTCCGACCACCATCGAGACGGTTGGATCTTCCGTGGTTCCTGCATGGAGGCCGCCGTTTTCGGTGAGGAGGTAGTCGGTGGTGATCACGTCGGGATGATTCGCACCCATCCATCGGGCGCCATATGCAGAACCCGCTTCTTCGTCGGCGACGGCGAAGAAGACGAGGTCACCTTTGAGTTGCCGACCGGATCGGGCGATCGCTCGAGTGACGACGGCCATCGATGCCGTGAGGTTGAGCATGTCGACCGCGCCTCGGCCCCACACTTCGCCATCGATGATCTCGCCACCGAAGGGATCTTCGACCCAGCCGTCGGGACTGATCGGCACCACGTCGGTGTGGCCGTTCAGACACAAGCTCGGCGCGGTCGGGTCAGAACCCTCGATGCGAGCCACCAGTGAGGTGCGGCCCGGGGCTGCGTGGTAGCGCTCGACCTCCACACCGGCACCCTCCAGAAAAGTCGCCAAGAGATCGGCGTTGCGGATCTCCTGGCCGCTCGCCTCGGTGCCGTCGTTCACGCAGGCGTTCTGGATCATCGCCTGGAGGAGTTCGATCGTCTCGTCGCCGTTGGGGTCACTGGATGCCATCGCGACATGATGGCCTGAATCGGGTTCGTTCGCCGCACATCTGACGACAGTCGGTGCGTTTGACTCGGGGCCGGTGTCGGCTCGCCGGTAGGGTGCGCAACGTTGGCGGTTGTGCTCGAAACGATCGCCCCGAGACCAGGAGCACTCGTGCGCGGGATCATCGCGACCGGTACCCATCTTCCCCATCGGCGGCTCGACCGAGCGGCGGTCGCTGCGTTCTTCGGCAAGGGCGGAGGAACGGGAACCCGGACGGTTGCGTCGTACGACGAGGACACCACGACCATGGGAGCTGAGGCTGCGCGGGCTGCGGTGGCGTCCACGCCCGATGTCGACGTCGCTGCGCTGTGGTTCGCCACGGCTTCCCCTGCGTATCTCGAAAAGACGAACGCCTCGGCCATCCATGCGACGCTGCGCCTCGACGCCTCGGTTCCGGCCTTCGACTTCGGTGGGGCCCACCGCTCCGGTATCGGCGCCATGCGCACCGCCCTTCTGGCCGGACCGACCACACTGGTGGTCGCATCCGATGCTCGTGACGGGCTCGCAACCTCGGCCGACGAGTCACACGGGGGCGACGGCGCAGCCGCACTGCTGATCGGTGACGACACCGCCGGCCCGGTGATCGCCGAGTTCATCGGTGGTGCATCGGTGACCGACGAGTTCCTCGAACGATGGCGCATCCCTGGCGGGGAACGCTCCCGAACGTGGGAGGAGCGTTTCGGTGAGGTCGCCTATGCGCCCCTGATGAGGCAGGCCTGGACGGCGGCGTTGGCCGACGCCGGTCTGGCGGCCGAGGACATCGATGGGCTGGTGGTGGTCGGGACCCACCGGCGGGCCGTCATCCGCAACCTCCGCTCATTGGGCGTCGACCCCGATCGGATCGGTGACGACCTCTCGAGCACGGTTGGCAACACCGGCGCCGCCCATCCTCTGCTCGTGCTGGCGAACGCTGTCGAGGCGGCAGCCCCCGATCAGACGATCGCCGTCATGGCACTCGCCGACGGCGTCGATGTCTTGATCTTTCGGACCACGGAGGCGATCGCGTCGTATACGCCGGCGAGGTCGGTGGCGTCGCAACTCACCAGCGGCGCGCCCGTCGAGTACGCGACGTTTCTGTCGTGGCGGGGCATGGTCGCGGTCGAGCCCCCGAATCGACCCCTCCCGAACCGTCCCTCGGCAGCCGCTGCGCATCGACGCGACGATTGGAAGTTCGGCTTCGTCGGAAGTCGCGACCGTGGTTCGGGGATGGTTCATCTTCCCCCGGCCCGTGTCTCGGAAAAGGGTGGCGCAGTCGACGACATGGACGACATGCCGATGGCCGATGTGCGCGGCACGGTTGCAAGTTTCACCGTCGACAGGCTCGTCTACTCACCGAGTCCACCGGTGGTGTTCGCTGTCGTCGACTTCGACGGGGGCGGTCGCGTACCACTCGAAGTGACCGATGTCGATGCCGATGAGGTCGAGGTTGGGATGCGGGTCGAGCCGACGTTTCGCCGTCTCTACACCGCCGACGAGATCCACAACTACTTCTGGAAGGTGCGGCCCCTGCGAGGGGCCGACCGATGACGCAGGATCTGCGACACTGCGGGCAGCGAGGAGCCAGGCGCAATGGGTAGTCATGGAATCAAGGACAAGGTTGCGATCATCGGCGTCGGTTGCGTGCCGTTCACGGAGCACTGGGAGAAGTCGCTCGACGACCTGATCATCGACGGGGCGCAGGCCACGTATGGGTCGGCCGGTATCGGTCAAGACGACGTCGATGCGTTCTGGTTCGGAACGTCTCAGTCGGCAGCGTCCGGTCTCGCCATGGGAGGGCCGCTCAAAATTCACGGCAAGCCGATCAGTCGGGTCGAGAACTACTGCGCCACCGGCAGTGAGGCGATGCGACAGGCGGCGTATGCCGTTGCGTCCGGCGCCTACGACGTCGTCATGGCGCTCGGCGCCGAGAAGGTCAAGGACGGTGGGTATCAGGGGCTCAATGCCTTCCCGATCCCGACCGACGGCACGCAGCGCACCCTCACTGCTGCTGCGATGTTCGCGATGATCCTGCCCGCCTACGCCGAGAAGTACGACCTCGACGTCGACGAGATCCGCTACGCCGTCGCCAAGATCGCCGAGAAGAACCATTACAACGGGGCCCGCAACCCGCTCGCCCAGTTTCGGCGGGAGACATCGGCAGAGCAGATCTGCCAGATGGCTGCGGTGGCGGGCCGCCTCAGTGTGTTCGACTGCGCTGGTGTGGCCGACGGTGCTGCGGGCGTGATCATGTGTCGCGCCGAAGATGCACACCGGTACTGCGACAACCCGCTCTACATCAAGGCACTGTCGTTCGTGGCCGGCACCGGTGCCGGTTCGCTCGACCCCGACTACGACTACACGACGCTGTCGGAGTGCAAATGGTCGGCCGATGATGCCTATGCCCAGGCGGGTGTCACCGATCCGCGCAATGAGATCGCGGTCGCCGAGGTGCACGACTGTTTCACGCCGACCGAACTCGTCTTGATGGAAGACCTCGGGTTCTCCGATCCCGGTGAGGCATGGCGAGACGTGTTGAACGGCGACTTCGACCTCGACGGTCGACTCCCGGTCAACACCGATGGTGGGCTGAAATCGTTCGGGCATCCGGTCGGAGCGTCGGGCTTGCGAATGCTCTACGAGATTTGGCTCCAATTGCGGGGGCACGCCCCATCGGATCGAACGATGGCCGACAACGGTCGTTCGCTGGGGCTCACCCACAATCTGGGCGGATATCCCGGTGAGATGGTGAGCTTCGTCGGGATCTACGGAACCGAACTCGGCTGAGCGGCCGGAACCGACGCCGTGGGCCCCGGCGGCACCGGGATCGTCAGTTGACGACTCGTCGCGGTCTGCCGATGCGTACCTCGACCCCCGGTGTCCAGTGCACGATCGGGTCGCCGGCAGGCTCTGGGAGGCCAGCGGCGACGACCAGCGAGTCGTCGAGATCCAGCAGTTCGGCCCGGTGGAGTTCCCACCGTGGGTGGTCGACGGCGGCGTACACGGTGATGCCCCGGTTCGGGGTCGGCCATCGTGAGTACAGCCCCCAGCGACCGCTGAGATAGTGCTCGAAGTCCGTGACGTCGTCGGCTGCGATGCGATCACCGACCCGCACGCGACTGTGATGCCGAGGTTGGCCCTGCCCCCGGGGCCAGCGGCGGGTTGACTCGTAGGTCCAGATGCCGTCGTGATGATCGACGCGCATGTCGGCCCAGAAGTACGGAAGGCCGTAGACCGCCCGTGCCGTGGCGGTGGCGGCGAGGCCCCCGGCCTCGAGGGAACAGAACCAGACGCCAGGGGTGCCGTCGGGCCCGAGGACATAGGTACGAACGTTGGTTTCGGGAAAGGTGCCGAACCAGGGGATGGCGCGACCCCCGGGCAACCCGACCTTCATGACGAAAGGCACCAAGCCGATCCAGGCCCGCTCGATTCCGTTGTCGTCGGGCCACGTGTCGACACGGAGATCGGACGGGAGGAGTGCTTCGACCGCTGCGGGCTCGACCGGCGTGTGGATGAAGGCGAGGTCCAGCCACCACATCCGCATGACCTCCCGGGTGACGGGAACCGGAGGCTCGGGTGCGTGCTGTGCCATGGCAACAGTCTCGCGGATCAGTCAGGGCATCTGACGGTCGGGACGCCTGCGTTCTACGATCCCACAATGCCGCGTCGTCCACTGTCCGGGATCCGGGTCGTCGACCTCACGATCGAGCGAGGCGAACTCGCCGGCCGTCTGTTGAGTGATCTTGGCGCAGAGGTGCTTCGGGTGGAACCGCCGGAGGGCTCGCCGGCGCGCACGATGCATCCGATGACCGGCAGTCAGTCACTGTTCTTCACCGTCCGAAACGCCGGGAAGCTCGGGGTGGCGCTGAACCTGAGTCAGGATCCGGATCGTGCCCGGCTGCACGACGTGCTGGCCTGCAGCGACGTCGTGATCGATTCGGCCGAACCGGGAGCCTGGGCCGACAGTGGTCTCGATGCCGATGACCTTGCTCGTCGCCACCCGCATCTGATCGTGTGTTCGATCACGAGCTATGGGCGCAGCGGCCCCTATGCCGGCCGTGACGTGCCGTGTGCCGTGCTCGATGCCACCGGCGGGATGGCGTTCAAAGCGGGCGTTCCCGATCGTGAGCCATTGCTGCCACCGGGGAACATTGCCGATGACACGGCATCGATGCATGCGGTGTTTGCGATCGAGTGTGCACTCATCCAGCAGCACGCCACAGGTGCGGGGCAGGTGCTCGACGTGTCGGTCAACGAAGCCACCGCACAGATCGCCGATTGGTCACTGTCGAACTGGACTCGCTCACTCGACGCCGGAATGCCGAGCCTCGACAGTCGCATCGGGCCGGGGCCGGTGTACACGATTCTGCCGTGCAAAGACGGCTACGTCCGGCTCGTGATCATCGCCGAACGGCACTGGAAGGCGATGCGGGCGTGGCTCGGAGAACCCGACTATCTGCAAGACCCGGAGTACGAGACGTTCATGGGCCGTTTCGGCATCGCCGATGCCGTGCTCAACCCGCTGTACGCCGAGCTCTTCTCGACCATGACCATGCTCGAGGTCGCTGAGCAATGCCAGAACCGGGGCATCGTCTGCACCCCGATTCTCAAACCCGACGACGTCTTGGCGAACCCACACTTCGAAGCACGTGGCTCGTTCGAACAGGTCGAGGTCGACGGCACGTCGCTCACGTTGGCGAGTGGGTTCTTCGAGATCGATGGCGAGCGAGTCGGGCCGACCGGACCGCCGCCGACGGTCGGTGAGCACACCGACGCCGTCTTTGCTGCGCTCGCCGATCCGAGACCGGCACCGGGCCGCCCGCTGTCCGGCGACGACTCCCCGCTCGAAGGGATCCGGGTCATGGACTTCGGGCACGGTGGTGTGGGCGTCGAGGCGGGACGCATGCTCGCCGAATACGGCGCCGATGTGATCAAGATCGAGTCGCGCACCTACCCCGACTTCATCCGCACCGTGCTCGGCGGTGAGATGTCGCCCAGCTTCGCGTCGTCGAGCCGCAGCAAGCGCAGCCTCGGTGTCGATGCCAAGTCACCGCACGGCGTCACCCTCCTCAAGCGGATGGCTCGCACCTGCGACATCGCGATCGAAAACAACTCGACCGGGATCATGGACCAGATGGGTATCGGCTACACCGACCTGATCGCAGAGAATCCCGACCTGATCATGATGTCGAGCCAGCTGATGGGGTCGACAGGGCCCTGGGCCTCGTGGTCGGGGTACGGGCCGAACACGCAGGTCACCGGTGGGATGACGCACCTGTGGAACTACGAAGGTGACGAGGCGCCGGCCGGTTCGATGTCGATCTTCCCCGATCATTTCGCGGGCCGAACCGGTGCGGTGACGGCGCTGGCAGGGGTGCTCGGACGGCGGCGCAACGGTGAACGGGGGATGCATGTCGAGGTCTGCCAGGTCGAACAGGTCGTGAACGTGATGGCCGATCTGTTGGCCAAAGCATCGGTAAACCCCGGCTCGGTCGTTCCTCGCGGCAACCATCACGATCGGGGCACACCCTGGGGACTCTTCCCGTGCGCAGGCGACGATGCCTGGGTTGCGATCTGCACTCGTTCCGATGCCGAGTGGCAGGCGTTCGTGGGGGTCCTGGGAACGCCGGATTGGGCAACTGACGATGAGCTGTCCTCCCTCGCCGGTCGCCGAGTCCGGGAGCGCGAGATCGATGACCACGTTCGTGCGTGGACGGCCGAGCGTACGGTCGCCGATGTCGTCGATGCCTGCCTCGCCGTACGAGTACCGGCCGGTCCGATGCACAACTCGAGCGGGCAGTACCACGACCCGCACTTTCGTGCACGGGGCTTCATCGTCGAGCTCGATCAGCCTCCGATCGGCGGCATGACCTTCGAAGGCCCAGGGTTTCACGCCTCGGGAATGGCCGGCGCCGACATTCGACCCGCTCCGGGTCTCGGCGCCCACACCCGGGAGATCTGTGCCGAGATCGGGTTGACCGACGACGAGGTCGAGGCACTGCTCGCTGCCGGGGTGCTCGAGCTCGACACCGTCGGTGGGAGCTGAGTGCGTCGTGCAACCGTCGTGGTGTTGGCCATCGGTCTCCTTGCGACGGCGTGTGGAGGCCCGTCCACGGAGACGGCGGTGACGGAGTTGCCGCTCGAGATCAGCGTCGGTGGGGTCGTCCGCTACGGCGAGGCACCCCAACAGTTCGTCGAGCTCCGAACACCGTTCGGCGATGGCCCGTTCCCGGTCATCGTTTTCATCCACGGTGGGTTCTGGCGCAATCTCTACGACCTCTCGCTCGCTCACGAACAGGCTGCCGACGCTCGTGAACATGGCTATGCGACATGGAACATCGAATACCGCCGGGTCGGCGATCCCGGCGGCGGGTATCCGGGCACGCTCGCAGACGTGGCCGCCGCCATCGATGCGATGGCGCTCGTCGACGCGCCACTCGACCTCGATCGGGTCTACGTCGTCGGCCATTCTGCGGGAGGACATCTGGCGCTGTGGGCTGGTCAGCGGGACGATCCGGTCGTGACGCCTCGCCTCGTGGTGGGGCAGGCCCCGGTCGCCGACCTTGGCAACTCGCTCGATCTGGGGCGGGGGGCAGTCGAGGAGTTCATGGGAGGTGCGCCCGACGAGATTCCCGAGGCGTATGCAGCGGCCGACCCGGCTCGTCGACTGCCGGTGAGAGTTCCGCAGCTCATCGTGCAGGGTGGGAAAGACGATGTCGTACCACCCGGCCACGTACAGCCGTACGCCGATGCGTCTGGAGCCGACATCATCATCTTTCCCGACGCCGACCACTTCGACGTCATTTCGCCCGACTCTGCGACCTGGGACTATGTACTCGCGTACATCGACGACCTCTAGGGCTTGCAGCGCGTACGGCCAGTCCCACGAGGTGCTCTCGTGACCGACGGCGCTGCTGTCATCACCGATCAGCATGTGGCCGACTTCGCCCGTGATGGCGTCGTCTGCCTGCGCCAGGTCATCGGCGCGGGCTGGATCGACTCGCTTCGAGTTGGCGTCGACAAGAACATCGCCCAACCGTCCACCCGTGGACGGGTTTGGGATCGCGATGCGAGCGGCCGTGTCACCTTCTACGACTCGCAGGTCTGGCGCGACATTGCGGAGTATCGGGACTTCGTCGAGCAGTCGCCGATGGCCGAGATTGCCGGGCGGATCATGGATGCCGAGGCGGTCAATTTCTTTTTCGACGCAATTTTCACAAGGTCCAGCGGCAGCCAGTTCCGCACACCGTTCCACCAGGACGAGCCGTACTGGTCGGTCGACGGCTTCGACACGTGCTCTGCGTGGATGCCCCTCGTGGCCGTCGAGAAGCGCAGCGCGTTGGAGTTCGTGCGAGGGTCACATGTGTGGGGCCACCGCTACGCCCAGATCAACTTCGCCGCATTGACTGGCGACGAGCGCGATCAGGTCAGTTACGACGAGATCGGCGATGACGGCCTCGTTCCCTTCCCTGACATCGAGGGCAACCGGGCCGACTACGAGATTCTGAGCTGGGACATGGAGCCTGGTGACGTCGCGATCTTCAACGCCCGCATCATTCACGGAGGTTCGGGCCTGCTCCGCCCCGACCGTGACCTGAAGGTGTTCAACACACAGTGGCTCGGTGACGACGTGCGGGTCTGCTTTCGACCCGAAGGAATGGACCCCGATCACCGCCAGGTCATGACGGAACAGGGCCTTCGACCCGGTGATCGGGTCGGGGGACCCCTCTACCCCGAACTTTGGCGTCGCGGATCTCGCCAGGAGTGACCGCAACCACAGCCGGCCTCGGTGCTGTTGGGTCGGCTGGGCTCAGCCAGCCTCGGTGCTGTTGGGTCGGCTGGGCTCAGCCAGCCTCGCTGTGCGTCACGGGGAGCTCACCCATCCACTCCCGAAGGGTGTTCTTCAGTTTGGTTTGCTGGATGAACAGATCCTGTTCGGCGGGGCTGTCGCCGGCCGCCTGAGGCGCCTTGAGGTAGAAGCTCAGCCACTCCTGCACGCCCGACTCGCCGGCCCGCATCGCAAGGTCCATGAACAGGGCGAGATCGAGCACGATCGGAGCGGCGAGGATCGAGTCGCGGCACAGGAAGTCGATCTTGATCTGCATGGGGTACCCCATCCAGCCGAAGATGTCGACTGCGTCCCAGCCCTCCTTGTTGTCGCCTCGTGGGGGGTAGTAGTTGATCCGCACCACATGGTCGACGTTGCCGTACAGGTCCGGGTAGACCTCCGGCTCGAGGATCTTGTGAAGCACGCCGAGCTTCGATTCTTCCTTCGTCTTGAAGTTCTCGGGAGCGTCGAGGACCTCCCCGTCGCGGTTGCCAAGAATGTTGGTGGAGTACCAGCCGCGAAGACCGAGCATGCGGGCCTTCAGGCCCGGTGCCAGCAACGTCTTCATCAGGGTCTGTCCGGTTTTGAAGTCCTTGCCGGCAATCGGCACGCCGCGGGTCCTCGACAGTTCCTGCATGCACGGCAGGTCGGTGGAGAGGTTCGGGGCGCCGTTCGCAAACGGCACATCGCTCTGCAGCGCGGCGTAGACGTAGATCTGCGAGGGTGAGATGTTCTCGTCGTCGTCCTTCAGGCCCTGTTCGAAGGCGGCAACCGAGTCGTGGACGGCGGAGGGCTCCTGGAACGCTTCGGTCGAACCGCACCAGACCATCACGAGGCGGTCGCAGCCGTTTTCGGTGCGAAAGTTCTCGATGTCGGCGATGAGGGCCATGGCCTGATCCCACTTGTTCGTCTCGCGTTTCACGCGTGTGCCCTCGAGACGGCTGACCCATGTCTGGTCGAAGACTGCGTCCATGGCGACGACGCCTTCGAGTTCTTGGGCGATGGGCGAGAGGTCCTTCTCCTCCAGAACGCCGCAGGTGCGGGCCGCCTCCAGCGCATTGGCAGAGATCGGATCCCAGCCGCCGAAAACGATGTCGTCGAGCGAGGCGAGCGGAACGAAGTCCTTGATGAGCGGGTTCCGTCCCTCCTCACGAGTCCCGAGGCGGATGTGCGCCATCTGGCTGACCGAGCCGAGTGGCGCGATGCCGGTCTGGCGGGCGGTGAGCACACCGGCGATGAACGTCGAAGCGACGGCGCCGAGGCCAGGGGTCAGGACCCCGAGTTTGCCGCTCGCCGGAGAGATAGCGCGTTTTGTCATGACTGAAACACTAAGCAATGTGCAACAATACTCTGCTGTTGTGAAGCAAATCTGAACTATTGTGCAGAGGGTGATGCAGGCACTGCCCGACCTCTCCATCCGCCAACTCGAATATCTGGTCGCCGTGTCGACTGCTCCGTCGTGGTCGGTTGCGGCCGACTCGGTTGGCGTGTCGGCCTCGGCGCTGTCACAGGGGCTCGCCGAACTCGAACGCCGGGTCGGCGTGCCGCTCTTCGAGCGCAACGGGCGCCGGCGAATCCTTCGCAGCGGCGCCGAACCGGTGTTGGCTCACGCCCGGCAGGTGGTTGCACTCACCGGTGACTTGGCGACGTGGGCCGAGCGGGTTCGGAGCGGGCGTTCCGGACGGCTTCGTGTCGGCATGATCGACGCTGCCGCCGTCGGTCACTACCCCGAGACCCTTCGACAGTTCCGCGCCGATCACGGTGACCTCGACTTCACGTTGCATGTGGCTCCCTCGGGGGCACTGCTCGATCTGGTCGAGGCTGGCGAACTCGACATGGCGGTGTGCGTTGCGCCACCCGAGGCCAGCATGCGGCCCGGCATCGAACTCGAAGAACTTTTCGTCGAACCGCTCGCTGTCTTCACTCCGTCCGGTCGGCTGCCCCGTGTCTCGAACCGGTGGGGCCCGTGGGTGCTGTTCGCGGCCGGCTCGCACACGCGAGCCGTTGTCGAGGCTGCGCTGGTCGAGCTGGGTGCACCACTCGACATCGTGGCCGAGTCGAATCAGCCCGAGGTGCTGCGCACGATGGTCTCGCTCGGCGTCGGCGCCACCGCTCTTCCGATGGTGCAGGCAACGGGGCTCGGACCGGGCAAGGTGATCGCCGAGCGTCGGCTGGTTGTCGCAACCCGCCGTGGCGCAGCGGGCGATCCTGCGGTCGAAGCACTGCGCGATGCACTTCGCGTCTCGGCCCCGTCGTCCCCTAGTGTCGCAGCATCATCGAACGGGGGAGTACCGACATGAGCAATGCAGCAGCCGCCTATGACGCCTTGAGCGCCCGTGTGGGGAAAGACGAGGCGACCGGTGAGTGGTTCGAGATCACGCAAGAGCAGATCAACCAGTTCGCCGACTGCACCCACGACCATCAGTTCATCCATCTCGACCCGGAGCGCGCCACGCCGATCTTCGGTGGAACCATTGCGCACGGCTTCCTCACCCTGTCGATGCTTGTGCATCTGTCGAGCACCGTGCCCAACGATGGCCCGAAGCTCGAGGGTGTCCAGATGGGAATCAACTATGGCTTCGACAAGGTTCGCTTCGTGAACCCGGTGCTCTCCGGCAAGCGGGTCCGGGCCAAGGCGGTCACCAGCAATGTCGAGCTGAAGGGAACCGCCATCAACTCGACGCGATCGTTCACCGTCGAGATCGAGGGCGAAGAGAAGCCGGCGCTGATCGCCGAGTGGATCGGTCGCACCGTCTTCGACTCCTGATCCGCCTGCCGTGAACGACCACCCGATCGTCGCCGGTTCGGCACTGTTCACCCTCGTCGACCCCAACAAGGGCCACGAGGTCGCATACAACCGTTGGTACGAGCGAGATCACTTCTACGCAGGTTGCATGATCGGTCCGTGGCTGTTCGCCGGAAAGCGGTGGGTCGCCACCCGCGCCATGAAGGATCTCCGCTTCCCGACGGATGGCGAGGCAGTGGCGTCGCCGATCGACAGGGGCTCGTATCTCGCGACGTATTGGGTGCTCGACGGCAAACACGACGAGCACTTCGCTTGGGCCGGTGAACAAGTCATCGATCTGTACATGAACGACCGGGGTTTCATGGAACGACAGCACGCACACACCGTGCTCGTCGACAAGCCCGAGCATCACTATCGCGACGACGATCCCGTTCCGATCGAGCTCGCGTTCGACGCCAACTACGCAGGTCTCGCAGTGGTGGCAGTCGATCCGGCCGATGGTGTGTCCGACGACGAGCTGGGTGACCACCTCGAGACCGAGGCTCTGCCCGCCCTGATGAAGGACTCGCCGGTGGCCAGCATGGTGTCGTGGCGGTACATCGAGATGGGCAAAGGCACCGAGAACGCGCCCATGGACCTGGGAATGCCACCGGGTCCACCCGAGCGACGGTTACAGATGTTCTTCCTCGAGACGTCTCCCGAACTGGTGTGGGATCGCTTCCATGCCTACGCCGCGGGTCTCGTCGCCGCAGGCAAGGGTGACGTGCGCTTTGCCGCCCCGTTCCTGCCAACCCGTGTCGGAACCGATACCTACACCGATCAACTCTGGTGACACGAGGTCGTGTGTGGGCGATTGCGTTCGTCCTGGCAGCGTTCACCTCTGCCTGTTCGGGCAGCGACCAGGGCGCCCCGCTGCTCACGACGACGACCAATGCCGGAGTTGGCGGACAGATCGATCTTCCAGGGTTCGTCGACCCGGTCTTCGAACAGGTCGACTGTCCCGAGCAGATCGCTCGAGACGGTCTGGCCTGCGGACTCGTCGAACTGCTTCTCGATCGTCACGATGTCGCCGCCGGCACGATCGACATCTCGATTGCAACGCTGGCCGGTGCCGATGCGGATGGTGCGGCCGTGGCGGTCCTGCAGGGTGGTCCGGGGGGTGCGAGCACCGATCTCGCCGCATGGGTTCCCCGCCAGCCGTTCACGCAGGTCTTCATCGATCAGCGCGGCACCGGTTTCGCCCGCATCGATCTCGACTGTCCCGAGTATGAGGAGGTCTTGCCCCAGCTCCTCACCCTCGCCCGTGCCGAGGTCGACATGGCTTCCGAGGCTGCGCTTGCAGCGTGTGCAGGCCGGCTCGGCAACGAACCCCTGCTTCATCACGCCGACTCCGCCCACCACGCCGATGACGTCATGACCGTGATGCTCGGTCTGGGTCATGTCGACGAGTGGTATGCCTACGGCGTTTCGTACGGCTCGACGATTGCGATCGAGTTGCTGCGCGAGAGACGACCCGGGCTTTCCGGTGTCGTACTCGACGGGGTGTATCCCCTCTGGCTCGATCTCGATCGTGCTGTCGCCGACTCGGCACAGGCATCGATCGATGCGGTTTCCGATGCGTGCGCGGCAAGCGTCGTGTGTTCGTCGACGACCGACGACTTCGCCGCGCTGCTCGATCGAACAGTTGCCCAGCTCGACGCTCGCCCCGTGATGGTTCCGGTCGCCCGAGGGGACAGTGGTTTCGGTGTCGACATCACGGTCCGACTCGACGGACGACGGCTCGCCGAGCTCACGTTCCTGCTGCTCTACAGCGAGCCCAACATCGCCCGACTCCCGGCGGCGATCGCCGGGATCGCCGCCGGCGACGCCGAGGCCGCCCACTGGCTCGCTGCGACCGGCAGTCGGACCCTGGCATCGTCGTATCGCGCCAACGATGAAGGTGTGTATTTCGCCGTGCAGTGTTCGGAGCGGGTCGGCCGGGCCACCGGCCTCGACCCAGTCCTCGACGGCTTCGCCGGAGCGATCGTCTCGGTTCCCCTGGCACAGTCGTGCACCTCGTGGCCGGTCACCCCCCGGACAACCCTCGGGTCGATCTCGTCGAGCACTCCCGTCTTGCTGCTCTCCGGGTCCTTCGACCCGATCACACCACCGGCATACGCACAGGACGTGGCCGACTCGCTGACGAACAGCACAGTGGTCACGCAGGTCGGGCGCAGCCACGGCATCTGGATCGGCAATGGCTGCATCCAGGGGATCGTCGCGGCCTTTGTCGATGGTGATGGGAAGACGCCTGGTACCGACTGCGCCGACGACCCGGTGACTGTCGACTGGTCCGAACCGGGCTGATTTGGGAGGCTGATCCGATGGTGCTCGACGGCAAGACGGTGCTCATCTCCGGAGTCGGTCCCGGGCTTGGTCGTTCCTGCGCAGCTGCGGCGTTGCGTGATGGGGCGAATGTCATCGCCACCGCGCGCAACCTCGAACGACTGCAGACCGTGATGGCCGAGCTCGACCCGTCGGGCGACCGCACCCTTGCATGTGGCGCCGACGTCATGGATCTCGATGCCGTGACAGCAGCTGTCGGTGCCGGTGTGACGAAGTTCGGGAGCCTCGACGGCGTGACGAATGTCGCGGCCTACGACGCCGTGATGGGCACGCTGCTCGAGACCGATGCCGAGACCTTCCGAGCCGTGTTCGACGTGAACGTGTTCGGCACCACCAACCTTGTACGCGGGTGCGTTCCCGCACTCAGGGCCAACGGAGGTGGCTCGATCGTGCTCATCGGATCGCAATCGGCCCACAAACCGAATCCGGTTGCTCAGGGACCCTACGGCCCGTCGAAAGCGGCGCTGATCGCCGTCGCCCGGGATCTTGCCAACGATCTCGGTTCCGACAGGATTCGTGTCAACACGGTTGTCCCGACCTGGATGTGGGGGCCGAACGTCGAGCTCTACTGCCAGTGGCAGGCGGGTGAGCGCGGGGTTGATCCTGCGGACATCAAGGCCGAACTCGAGTCGGGTATGGCGCTGCGCGAGATGCCCACTGACGCCGACGTCGCCGAGGCGGTGGTCTTTTTCCTGTCCGATCGGAGTCGCATGGTGACGGGTCAGCGGATCATCGTGAATGCGGGCGAGTACTTCGACACGTGACCGAACCCATTCCGGCACGTCCGGCAGCGTCCATGGTCATCATCGATGATCGTCCCGACCTTCATGTGTTGATCGGAAAGCGGCGCCCCGGTGCGTTCGTCGGAGACATGATTGTGTACCCCGGTGGCGCAGTTGATGCTGAGGACTTCGAGGTGGGTCCGCAGCGCGTCCCCGGAGCGACAGCGCCGGGCCTCTCACCGGTCGAGGCGGCCGGCTATCTCCATGCAGCCGTCCGCGAGAGCCGCGAAGAGGTGGGCCTGTGGCCCGACGTCGATGCCGTGATCGACGGTACCCAGTTCGTGGCGGTCGGCCACTGGACCACTCCTGAGGATGCGCCCCGTCGGTACGACACCCGCTTCTTCCTGGCTCGGCATCCTGGTGGCGAGGCGACAGTGTGTGACCCAGAACTCGTCGATGTCTGGTGGGAGCGACCGAGCGAGGCGCTGGAACGGCTCGAACGTGGCGAGCTCGATGCGATTGCGCCAACCGTCTCGTTCCTTACCGCACTGTTGCAGTACCGAAATGTGGAAGAAGCCTTCTCGGGAACCGATCGCAGTCGGAAGCGCATCTACGACTGGGGAGTTACCACACTCTGAACCGACGCCTCATGACGGGATCGAGCGAAGCAAGGTTCAGAAGTTTTCGATTCCATTTCGATTTCTTTACGTCCCGTTCTGACAACTGCGTTCGGTGTGGACTAAGGTCAGGGCGGGTTGGGTGCTACACGGGGCAGGGCCGTGTAGCCCGAATCGGAGTCTGCGATGGCTCCGAACCCCCTCCAGGGAAACTGGGGCCCGGTCGGCGGAAATCGGCGACCGGGCCCAAGCCCCGTATGACGAGCAGTGCCAGAACCTGCCGAGCAGTGCTAGAACCGCCCTGTGATCGACGCACCCCGACGCCTGCTCGCCGAGTTCATCGGCACGAGCTTTCTGCTGGCCGGAGTGATCGGATCGGGGATCATGGCCGAGCGGCTGACGAACGACGTGGGTTTGCAACTCGTGGCCAATACGGGGGCGACGGTCGGCGTGCTCTACGTCATCATCGTGACGTTCGGACCGGTGAGTGGCGCCCACTTCAACCCGGCAGTGACCCTGTCGGATGCGGCGTTGGGCACTCGGCCGTGGTCGGACGTGGCTCCCTACATCGCAGCCCAGGTCGCAGGGGGCGTCGTCGGTGCAGTGATCGCCAACCTGATGTTCGAACTCGACGCCGTGAACCTCAGCGCAACCAGCCGTGCGGGCGGAGGCCAGTACCTCGGCGAGATCGTTGCGACGTTCGGCCTCGTCTTTGCCGTCTTCGCGCTCGTGCGATCGGGTCGCGAACAACTCGTCGCTGGCGTCGTTGCGGCCTACATCGGTGGCGCCTACTGGTTCACGTCGTCGACATCCTTCGCCAATCCAGCAGTGACTGCGGCCAGGACGCTGTCCGACACGTTCGCCGGCATCGATCCCGTGAACGCACCGATGTTCGTGATGATGCAGCTGGTCGGTGCTGGACTCGCGATCGCCGCCGTGCGAGTGGTCTATCCGGACGTCTGACGTGGAGGTGATCATCGTCCGCCACGGCCGCCCGGTGATCGATCGCCGCACGGACGGCACGGTCGCAGATCCGGTGCTCGACGAGCACGGTGGTTGGCAGGCCGAGCGGGTGTCGTCGTGGCTTGCTCACGAAGCCATCGACGCGATCGTCGCGAGCCCGAAGACCCGGGCGATCGACACGGTGCGACCACTCGCCGACACACTCGGCGTCGACATCGACATCGTCGCCGACTTCGACGAGATCGACCGCAACGCATCGGTCTATGTGCCGACCGACATCTGGGCGACGCACGCCCAAGACCTCCTCGACGGGCTCACCGAACAGCGGTATGCCGACATCGGCTACGACCCTCCCGAGGTCTTCACCGAACGCGTCCACACCGCCTGGCACGACTTCGTGGCCAGTCGACCGGGTGAGCGGGTCGTCGTCTCATGTCATGGGGGCACCATCCGCGAAATCATCCGGGCCGTGCTCGGTGATGCTGCACCGAGTTTTCACGTGAAGGTCGAGTTTGCCTCGATCACCCGCATCCGGGTCGAAGAGCATCGCTCGGTGCTCGTGTCGCTCAACGAGACCGGGCACTTCGATGCCGACCGGATCGCGATGCGGGGCGCAATGAACACCGCTTCTACGCTGGACTCATGACGCTGCCGTTCAAGGCGTTCGACGCCGACAACCACTACTACGAAGCGGAGGATGCCTTCATCCGCCATGTCGACCCGCGCCTGCACAAACGGTGCATGCAATGGGCGCAGATCGATGGCCGTCAGCGGCTCCTGGTGGGTGGCCGGGTGAACCGCTTCATCCCCAATCCGACGTTCGATCCGGTCGCCCGGCCCGGCTGTCTCGACGAGTACTTCCGCGGCAAGGTCGCCAAGTCCGACATGCGCGAAGCGTTCGGTGAACTCGTGCCAATCCCCGACGAGTATCGGGATCGTGATGCCCGGATTGCGGTCATGGACCAACAGGGGCTCGACGGCTGCTTCATGTTTCCGACCCTTGGTGTCGGGATGGAATCAGCCCTGGAGGGCGACGTCGACGCAACCGTGGCTGCCTTCGACGGCTTCAACAAGTGGCTCGACGATGATTGGGGATTTGCCTATCAGAACCGCATCATCACGGCCGGCTACATCACGCTCGCCGACGTCGACGCCGCGCTCGATCAGCTGGACTGGATGCTCGAGCGCGACGTACGAGTGGTCAACATGCGCCCGTCGTCGGTGCTTGGTCGCGACGGTCGTCGTCGATCGCTCGGTGATGCCTCCTTCGCGCCGTTCTGGAAAAAGATGAACGACCACGGCGTCACGCTAGCCATGCACAGCGGAGACTCGGGCTATTCGTTCCTGGCCGACTACTGGGGTGTCAATGCCGAGTTCGAGGCATTTCGGCAGAACGCGTTCAAGACGCTGCTCACGCACTCGCCGATCAGTGATGCACTCGCGTCGCTCATCGCAGAAGGGGTGCTGAGCGAAAACCGGCAGCTTCGGGTCTGCACGATCGAGACCGGCTCGGAATGGGTGCAGCCGTTGTTGAAGAAGTTCGAGAAGGTCTACCGGCAGCAGCGACACGCTTTTGCCGAGGATCCGATCGAGGTGTTCGCTCGCCAGGTTTGGGTGTCGCCGTACTACGAAGACGACCTCCACGACCTCAAGGCCAAGGTCGGGGCCGAACACATCCTGTTCGGCTCTGATTGGCCCCATGCCGAGGGCCTCGCCGACCCGGTTGCGTTCGTCGACGATCTCGAGGGCTTCGACAGCGCCGAAATCGAACTGATCATGCGAGCCAACGGCATGGCACTGGCCGAACGGATCGCCTGATGCTGCCCCTTGTCGACACGATCCGTGTGTCACTGCACATCGTGGCGGTGTGCGTCTGGGTCGGCGGTCAGGTCGTCCTCGCCGCCCTCGTTCCCGTCCTGCGCGACATCGGTGACGGTGCACCGAAGCGGGTGGCACAGCGCTTCGGGCAGGTTTCCTGGCCGTTCTTCGGCCTTGCGGTCGTGACCGGTATCTGGAGTCTGCTCGAGCTTCCGAGCAACACGACCATCGGCTATCAGATCACGCTCGGTGTCAAGATCCTGCTCGTGGTTGTCTCGGGTGGCGCAGCCTTCGTGCACACGCGAACGGCGTCGCCCGCTGTTCGTGGTGCGACCGGTGGGCTCGGTCTTCTTGCTGCTCTCGCTGCATTGGTGCTCGGCGTCCGGTTGTGACAGCGCCCGAGCCGATGATCGGCGACGACGGCATCGCTCGCTGTTGGTGGCCGGGGACGGCCTCCGACTACCTCGACTACCACGACCACGAGTGGGGCCGTCCGGTGGTCGACGACGTGCGGTTGTTCGAGAAGATCTGCCTCGAAGGGTTTCAGTCGGGGCTCGCCTGGATCACCATCCTGCGCAAACGTGAGCACTTCCGGGCAGCGTTCGATGGATTCGACTTCCGGATCGTGGCCGGTTACGACGAAGGCGATGTTGCCCGCCTGCTGGGTGACAGCGGCATCGTTCGCCATCAGGGAAAGATTCGCTCGACGATCAACAACGCAGCCCGCGCGATCGAGATGATCGAGTCGGAGGGATCGCTTGCGTCGTACTTTTGGGGTTGGGACCCCACGGTCGACGAGGCAGATCGTCGGGAGGAGTTCGTCGTGCCTGCGTTGACCTCCACGTCGACTGCGATCGCGAAGGACCTGAAAAAGCGGGGCTGGAGCTTTGTCGGGCCGACCACCATCTACGCCTTCATGCAGGCGATGGGTCTGGTGAACGATCACCTTCCGGGCTGCGCAGCCAGGAAGGTTTGTGCGGACCAGCGAGCCTCGCTGCGGCTCTCGTACTGAGGCGACGCAACGGATGGAGCACCGATAGCGTCGGCATCGATGAGCCACCCGTACCGCGAGCCTCGTGCCGAGGACAAGCCGATGGCACCGGTCGACTGGTCGTTCCTGCTGATCGTCTCGTCGATCTGGGGGGCATCGTTTCTGTTCATGGCGATCGCGCTCGAGGACTTCGAGCCCGGGTTGGTGACCCTGCTCCGGGTCGGGCTCGGCTTCGTGACACTTGCCCTGCTTCCTGCCGCTCGCCGACCCATCCCCCGCGTTGCGTGGAGGCGGGTCGGAATGCTCGGTGTCACGTGGATGGCACTCCCACTCACGTTGTTCCCGATTGCACAGCAATGGATCAACTCGTCGATGACCGGCATGCTCAACAGTGCGATGCCGATCGCAGCAGTGCTCGTTGCCTGGATCGGGTTCGGGATCCCGACCGGTCCGCGGCGTCTCGGCGGCGTGGCCGTCGGTATCACCGGCATCGTGATCATCGGCGTGCCGGAAGCGTCGACCGCTGGGACCAACGCTGCCGGTGTGCTCTTGGTGATCGCCGCAGTCACGTCGTACGGCATTGCGGCGAGCATCGCCGGCCCGCTCCAGCGGGAGTACGGCTCGGTACCCGTCGTGTTTCGGGCACTCGGCGTGGCGTGTGTTCTGTGTCTGCCGCTTGGCATCGTCGACGGTGTCGCCTCGTCGTTCGGTTGGGCATCGTTTGCAGCATGTGCCGCTGTCGGTGTCGGTGGCACCGGCATTGCATTCGCGATTGCCGCCACGCTCAACGGGCGAGTCGGCGCGGTGCGGATGTCACTCGTGACCTACATCATCCCGGTCGTCTCGATCGTGCTCGGTGTGCTCTTCCGAGACGAGACGGTGTCGATCTGGGCCGTGCTCGGAACCGTCGTCGTCCTCGGTGGCGCCTTTCTCAGCTCACGGGTCGACTAGATGGGCGTGTCGGGCCGCTGGTAACTCGTGCCGGGGCCGGCGTATGCAAGGCCGTAGCCGGGATCGAACGTCCAGTCGAGTGAGGGTGGATCCGCCGTCGCGTCGTTCCACCAGGCGATCAGTCGGTCCTCGTTCGGATAGTCGAATGGATCCTCGATGATCCGCTCGGCCTCACCCCCGTGCTCGAGCGGATGCTCGGCAAGCCAGCGGGCCGTGCGGGCAACAGCCTCCCGCGCCGGCACGACGTCTCGGTAGCCGAGCACGGTGCGCAGCTTGGACGTGTCGTACACGCGATGGTGCGATGTTGGGCCGGCCAGGAGGGGCCAGGCCGGCCGGGCGAGATCGGCCGGCATCGAGATGAGCTCCCACGCGTGGCCGAGTTCGGCCGCGCAGATCTCGACGGTCTGACGGATCGTGAGGCACTCGTCGTCGGCGGCGTTGAACACTTCGCCCTTGGCCGCCTCGGGTTGGTCGACTGCGAGCAGGATCGCATGGGCAAGGTTGTCGACATAGCCGAACACGTTGAGCAGGGCGCCACCGTCGGGCACCACGATGTGGGGTCGACCGTCGAGGATTCGACGAACGATCGACCACTCGCGTGGTGCAAGCTGACGCGGCCCGTACACCCAGGGGTAGCGGAAATGGGTGGCCTCGGGCTGGTGCTCGAACAGACGCTGCTCGGTCGCAGCGATGCGGTACGACTTGCCATCGTCGTGCTCGTCGGAGGTCGGGGCGTCCTCGGCGATGGGAACCGGTAGTCCGGGTGGTGAATGGCGCCACGGGTCGAAGTAGCCCCGGTAGGCCGGGCCACCGCCAACCGACACGAAGTGGCCGACCCGTCCGCGCAGCACCGACGCGATCGTGCGCAGACGTCCGTACGTGACCACGGTGACGTCCCACGCCTCGGTGCCGATGGTCGAACGCAGCGCGTCCTCGTCGCGCACATCGGTATGGATGTGGCGAAGATGCTCGACCTCGGGCAGCTCGTGGCGACCGGTGTGGCAGATGACGACCTCGTGACCCCGGCGTTCGAGTCCGGCCACGATGGCCGGGCCGGTTGGGCCGGTGCCGCCGACGACGAGGACGCGCACCGGCTACTGGCCTGCGCTCATGGTGTCGAACTGCCGGCGAAGCGCCTGCTGAGGGCGCCGGCCCTCACCTCCAGCCTTCGGTGGGCCACGGCATTCGCGGCCCTGTTGCAGCGGGCACCACGCGCTCGGCGGGTGAGTGCTGCGTCCCGGGAGACATCGACGCTGGACGTTGCGCGGGGACTCGGGTTGGCGCAGCTGGCGATGAACCGGCCGATGTTGTTGGACATGGCGGGATGATAAACCGACCAGCATGGATGATGTCCTCCACGTCGATGTCGACGGTGCAGTTGCCACGGTGTGGCTCAATCGGCCCCATGTTCGCAACGCCCTCAGTGCCCTGCTGATCGGTGGGTTGCGAGAAACCATGGCTGCACTCGACGCCAATCCTGCGATCGGCGCGATCGTGCTCACCGGCGTCGATCCGGCGTTCTGTGCCGGTCTGGATCTGGCCGAGGTTGCCGCCGGAGCAGTCGGTGGTGGGGGAGGGGGCCTGCCGATCCCGGCCGATCTCGGTACCCCCGTGATCGGTGCGATCAATGGACCAGCGGTGACCGGTGGGCTCGAGTTGGCGCTGATGTGCGATTTCTTGATTGCGTCGGACCGGGCGTCGTTCGCCGACACGCACGCACGGGTCGGGATCCTTCCTGGTTGGGGTCTCTCGGTCGAGTTGCCCCGCTCCATCGGTGTGCGCCGCGCTCGACAGATGAGTTTCACCGGCAACTATGTCCCAGCCGAGCAAGCACTCGACTGGGGCCTCGTCAACGAGGTCGTTCCCCACGACGAGGTGGTTGATCGTGCTCGGGCACTCGCCGCTGACATGGGCGGGATCGACGCAGGGACGGTTGCTGCCATGAAGCGTCTGTACTGGGCGACCGGTTCGGTGGCTGCCGGTGAGGCCTACACCGTCGAACGCGAAGTCAATCGGTCGTGGATGGACCGGGGTGGGTTCGACCGTGCGGCGTTCGCTGCTCGTCGTGCCGAGATCGAGGCCCGGGGTTCGAGCCAGATCGACGGGCCAGGGAAGGATGGGACAACGGCACCGTAACTTTGTGCCAGTCGAGTAGGCAGTTAGTGTCGCCTCATGTCTGGTGACGTTGCGATGAGAGCCCTGGGGGACAACTTCCCCGTCCCCACCTTTGACGACCCCGCCTGGGTCACACCGAAGCCACTGTCGCAGGCGATGGTTGCGATCGTGACCTCCGCAGCCATCCACACCACCGACGACGAACGGTTCGCTCCGGGCGATACCGGTTTCCGCTACGTGCCCCGAGCGGCGCGCGATCTCGTGCTCGGGCATTGGAGCCCGAACTTCGACCGTACGGGCTTCGCACTCGACCTCAATGTTGTGTTTCCGATCGACCGCCTCGAGGAGTTGGCAGCCGACGGCACCATTGGCTCGGTTGCCCCCCGCCATGTCGCATTCGCCGGGAATCAGCCCGACGATGTCGCCACCATCATCCACGACACCGGGCCGGCTGCGGCGGCCGAACTGAAGGCAGACGGTGTCGACATCGTGCTCCTCACGCCGGTTTGACCGCTCTGCACGCGCACCGTGTGTGCGCTCGCCCATGTGTTCGAAAAAGCCGGCATCGCAACCGTCACGCTGGCATCGACGCTTTCGGTTGCAGAACGAATGCAGCCGCCCCGAGCTCTGTGGGCCGACTTCCCTCTCGGCCGACCGCTCGGCCACCCCCGCGATGTCGAGTTTCAGCACGATGTCCTTCGTCGTGCGTTCGCGCTTCTCGACGCCGACGTCGGCCCGGTCCTCGTGCACCACCCCGATGTCATCGAATCCGACGAGACACCGCTCAGCTGTTCGATCCCTCCCGCCTTCGACGCCGATGCATCACCCGCTGCGCAGGAGATTCGCGGCCTGCAAAAGGCCTACGAACGGTCGGTCGCAGCCCGCGACGGTGTGACCGAGGTCGGTCGCTCGATTGGTCCCGACGAGATCGAGCATGCCGTTGCCGTGTTGCAGTCGATCGCGGACGGCACCCCCTGGAACGAAGCCGGTATTCCCGGAGGAAATACGATTTCGCTGATTCACGACATCCGCTCGTACTTCGAGGAAGCCGCCATGCAGCTCGTCGACGGTCCTCCGCCTGCGGGGCGGGCGGCCGAGGCATGGTTCTTCGAAGAAACCGAGACGGGCAAGGTCGTCATGGCTGCTCGACAGGCCATCAAGGATGCTGACGGCCCGTTCCCCGTATGGTTCTACATGGCACCGGGCCACCGTTGACGTCGCCCGGGCGTGGCAAGATCGCGTGATGCCCGAGTCCCACACCACGTTCCGCATTGCCGATCTCGAACCCGTCGAGCCCTACAAGCTCGCCTCGGGCCTCGTGGTGCCGCGTCCGATCGGGTGGATCGGAACCCAATCTGCCGAGGGGATCGACAACCTGGCTCCCTACTCGTTCTTCAATCTGGTGGGCAGCGACCCGATCCATGCGGCGTTCTCGCCCGGAGGTGGCGCAGGGGTTCGCAAAGACAGCCTCGACAACGTTCGGGAGGTGCCGGAGTTCACGATCAACATCGTCACCGCCGAGACCGTCGAGGCCATGAATGCCACCGCTGCGTCGTTGCCAGCCGATGAAGACGAGTTCGAGCATGCGGGTTTGACGAAGGTCGAATCGATCGACATCCGTCCCATGCGGGTCGGTGAGGCGACCGCCACCATGGAGTGCCGGGTGACCGACATCGTTCATGTGGGCAATCCCGAGGGCGGCAACGGCCTCGTGATCGGCGAGATTCTCGTCATTCACGTCGCCGACCGAGTGCTTGACGGTACTCGCGTGTTGCAGGACGAGCTCAGAGCGGTCGGCCGACACGTGGGCAGCTGGTACTCCAACGCCACCGATCTGTTCGCCATCGACCGTCCGGCGTGACCACGCCCGTCCTCGTCGGCGCTGCGACCGCACAGCAGCAGCCGCAGCACCCAGGGGAGGGTGTCGGCTGCGAGGAACTCCTCGTCGAGGCAGTTGTCGGCGCGATCGCCGATGCCGGAGCGGGGACCGGCTTGGCCTCGACGGTCGATCTGGTCGTGGTCACCCAGGGACTGTCGATGCTGGTCGACGGTGCCCAGCGGGTCGCACAGGCGATCGGCGCTCCCCGGGCCCGGCCGGTCACCTATCAGGTTGGTATTCCGCAACAGACCCTCATCTCGCAGGCCATCGACGCGGTCCGACGGGGCGAAGCGCGAACGGTCGTGGTCGCCGGGGCCGAGACGAAGCAGCGAGACACGGTGGCCCGCCGCGCCGGGGTCACGCTTGATCGGCCCGAGCCGTTCCTCGAACCCGACGAACTCGTCACCCCCGTCGGGGAGATCGTGGCGCGACCTGAGGTCGAGGTGGGAGCGGTGCTCGCCGTGCAGCAGTACGCCCTGATCGACAATGCACGGCGGGCGGCGATGGACTGGACGCTCGACGAGCACCGAGACGACATCGCAGCGATCTGGGCGAGCTTCAATGCAGTGGCGCAGGACAATCCTCGGGCGGCATTCCCTTCCCCGATGCCGGCGGCCGTCATCCGCGAACCGAGTGACACCAACCCCATGCTTGCGTTCCCCTACAACAAGTGGCACAGCAGCCAGTGGACGGTCGATCAGGCTGCGGCACTCGTGATCACATCGACGGAGACGGCCGCCACGTTCGGCATCGATCCCGATCGGCGGGTGTTCCCCTACGTCGGAGTGGAATCATCGCAGTCGCTCTCGCTCACTCGTCGCGCCGACCTGCACCGGTGGCCTGCGATGGCGGTGCTCGGCCGAGCTGCACAACGCCACATCGGTCGTCCCCTCTCGACGGTCGACTACGTCGAGCTCTACTCGTGTTACCCGGCCGCAGTTCGCGTGCAGCAGGCCGAACTCGGCCTCGAGCCTGCCGGCCCGGCGACGATCACGGGCGGAATGACCTTTGCCGGGGGGCCGTTCAACAACTTCGTCTTCCAGGCAACGGCCGCCATGGTCGCGCGCCTTCGCGCCGATCCGGGTGCGATGGGTCTGGTGACGGCGGTCAGTGGCCTGCTGACCAAGCCCGGTATCGCCCTGTGGTCGACGGCAGCGCCTGCTGCTCCGGTGCTGCTCGGCGATCTCGTCGATGAAGCGACTGCCGCAACACCGATTGCACCGCTCGACGAGAACCCGGTGGGCTCCGGGACGATTGCCACGTACACGGTGGCCGGCGAACGCATCGTGGCGATCGTCGATCTCGACTCGGGGTTGCGAGCGGTTGCAGCACTCGACGATCCGGTGTCGGCCACCGACGCATGCCGACACGACCTCATCGGCACTCGCGTCGGCGTGGTGGGCCGGTCGTTCGCGCTGTGATCACACGCCGAATCGTCGCAGCACGTTCGCAGTGACCCGCCGGGTCTGAGGATCGGCATCGAGGCCGTAGCACCAGTCGGCTGTGCCGGCGTTGAAGACCTCGCCGTCGCCCCGGGTGAAGATCCCCATGACAGCATGACCGACGTCGAGCTTCGCCGTGCTGTCGGTCGACATGTCGCCGAAGAGCATGCGGGCCATCGACTCGAGCTCCCCTGGTGGACGCAGATCGTTCCAGAGCAGTGGTGGTGGTTCGCAGCGCTCGTCGGTGATCGACATCAGTCGCGCCGGCGCCGTGGCGAGGACTTCGAGTGATGTCGGAGCGCCGTCCTCGCCGGTTGGCCGTGGAGGCCGACGTCCGGGTTCGAGGGCGCAGCCGTCGACCTCGTATCCGACGATGAAGTGGCCTGCACCGAGGAGGTCACCGGTCTCGAGGCCGGTTCCCTCGAACACCCAGTGGTCGCCTCGATGGACCTCGTACGCTCCGGTGCCGTGTTCGACGGCACCACCGATCCGGTGGTACCCACCTCGACTGAAGGTGAGCCCAGTTGTGCTTGCTTCAGGATGATCGATCGCCGGGTCGCACCAGCAGGTGGTGAGGAGATGGTGCCGGTCGGTGTGGCGGACCGGGTCGTCGAGGTGGGCGCGACCCTTGTGCGCCACCATCCGATGTCCCTCGAGGCGGACCTGCCAGAAGCAGGTGTTCCCGGAAAAGATGGCCCAGCGGCCACCGCTGTCGACGAAGGCATCGATGGTGTCGCGCATCGGGCGCGACCAGTATTCGTCGTGGCCGACCGACAACATCACGTCATAGCCCTCGAGCGTCGCCGGATCCTCGAGGTCGGCATTGATCGCCATGTCGAACGCAAAGCCCTCATCGTCGGCCCACTCGATGAAGCGGCGTTCCCAGTTCCAGAAGCTGCTCGAGCCGGTCCAGAGTGGGATGTCGAATCGGTCCTGGTAGTCGATCATCCGCTGATGGGTTGGGTCTCCGGGAGTTTCGATGTTGGTGATTCTCCCGTCGAAACCGGTCTCGTCGATCGGGCGGCGGATGAAGCCCCGTTCCAGCGGTCGTTCGAACGACATCGTGTCGCCGCCGCTGTACAGGCATCGGCCACCCCACTGGTTGTAGGCGTTGTAGGTGTTCGTGGCCAGTGTCAGCAGGGCACGGTGACGGGGCCGGCCAGACCGCAGCACGAAGAAGGCTTGGCTCGTCGCCGTGGGCCCGCTGACACCGTCGGCTTTTAGTGTGACCTCGTAGAAGCCCGAGGGCCATGAGGCGTCGGTTGGGATCTCCACGGTGACCGGCCACCCGCAGCCCGTCTCCCATGCCCGCTCGGGGACCGGATGATCATCGGCTCGCAGACCCGCTGCAGCCCACACGACGTCGTGGCTGCGTGCCCAACGACTGACCCGAACCGAGAACGTCCGAGCCCTGCTCGCGGCGCGTACTTCGATGGGTCGGCCGGCCTTCGCACTGAGCGGGGTGCAATACGCCTCGACGTCGGGCCATCGGGTGTAGACACGCTCGCTCGGGTGCATCACCGATTCAGATCATCGACGAACGTCTGGAACGCGTCGTTGGAGTCCCGAAAGTTCCCGACGGTCTTGACCTTCTCGTTCGACCCTCGCAGCGCAGCCAAGGGATCGACCTGATCACCGACATACCCCAGCGCAAACGCCCCTTGCTGGTACCCCATCATCTTCAACAGGTCGTCGTCGAGGGTGCGTGCGATGTCCGAGGGGCACGCCAGATACTGATTCTCTTCCTGGCGGACCCAGCCGACGGCGTAGGTGATGTTCACCCCTTGGCGGGGCCGGTCGCTCGTGTTTGCCCCACCGCCGTGGAGGACCTTGCCGTCGTAGAACAGCACCGATCCGCGGCGCATGGTCGCTTGGATCTCGTCGACCGCCTCGGCGTCGGCATCGGTCATGTGGCCCGTTCCCGGCGCAATGTGGGTTGCGCCGTTTGCGGCGGTGAAGTCGGTGAGGGCCCACATCGTGTTGCACTGCACGTGGTAGTCGGCGGGAAACGCGAAGAAGTCAAACGCCATCTGATCGCGGTGGGGTTTTTGTTTCGTCTCACCCGGCTCGATGGTGATCAGCTGGGTCAGGTGCAGTTGGTAGGTCGTGGCGTGGGCCAAGAAGTTGCCGACCACGCCCCTGACGACCGGGTGCATCACCAGGGTCCGTGCCGCCGGGCACCGGGCGATGAGTGCACCGGTCCGGCGGGTGTGCTGGCCGTCGTAGGTGTCTCGGCCGTGGGCCGACCCCTCGACGAACGGTGCTGCCTCGAAGGCGAGGCGGTCCATCACGGCAGCATCGACTGCATCGTCGACGATGGCGTAGCCGTTCTCGTAGAGGAAGGCGCTGATCTCGCGACTTGGGGTGGTCGCAGCGAAGTGCCCGTCGGTCATGGGGTGACCGTAGTGCGGTCGGGCCCTCAGGCGAGTCCGAGTTCGGCGATGCGATCCATGACCCGTTGGCGCTCGTCGTCGAGGACTGTCGTGTCGCCGTGCCCGGTGTGAACGATCGTGTCACCGGGCAGGGTGAGGAGGCGGTCGCGAATCGAACGAAGGATCGTCGGTTCGTCGCTGTAACTGCGTCCGGTCGCCCCCGGGCCACCGCAAAAGAGGGTGTCCCCAGAGATCACCCGGCCTGCCGCGACATCGTGGAAGCAGCAACAACCTGGTGAGTGTCCAGGCGTATGGATGATTGCCACCTCATGACCACCTGCACGAAGCGTCGAGCCGGGAACGATGTTGCCGTCGGGCGCCGAGTCGGGATAGACGGCGTTCCAGAGCATCCGGTCGTCGGGGTGCAACAGAATCGGTGCATCGACCGTGTCTCGGAGCGCCTCTGCTGCGTTGATGTGGTCGTTGTGGCCATGGGTGAGCACGATGGCGGTGACGTTGCGGCCGTTGACGGCATCGACGATGGGTTGATGGTCGTGGGCCGCATCGAAGATCATCACCTCGCGGTCGTCACCCACGATCCAGATGTTGTTCTCGACCTCCCATGCGCCGCCATCCAGTGCGAATACGCCGTTCGTCGTTACGAGTTCGATCGTCACGGATGGTCAGATCTCGACGACAGACCGCAGCACGTCGCCGGCCTCCATCTTGTGGAAGGCGGCCTCGACACCGTCGAGCGCAATGATCTCGCTCACAAATCCATCGAGGTCCAGTCGGCCCTGTTGATAGAGATCGATCAGCATCGGGAAGTCGCGACTGGGCAGGCAGTCGCCGTACCAGCTCGACTTGAGTGCACCGCCGCGACCGAAGACGTCGAGGAACGGCAGTGTGAGTTCCATGTCGGGACGGGGCACGCCGACGAGCACCACGGTGCCGGCCAGGTCGCGTGCCTCGAAGCACTGCCGGTAGACCTCGGGGAGGCCGATCGCTTCGATCGCCACGTCGACACCATTGCCGCCGGTCAGCTCGCGGATCGTCGTCACCGCATCCTCGTTGGCTGAGTTGATCGTGTGGGTTGCGCCGAAGCCCTTCGCCCACTCGAGCTTTCGATCGTCGATGTCGACGGCGATGATGGTGGACGCACCGGCGAGCACGCTGCCGGCAATGGCGGCATCACCCACGCCACCGCAGCCGAAGACGGCAACGCTGTCGCCCCGGCTCACCCCACCGGTGTTGATGGCGGCTCCGATGCCCGCCATCACGCCACAACCGAGCAGACCTGCGGCGGCCGGACGGGTCG
>Ga0181581_10000153_pt1 | contig 48186 bp, 8 predicted proteins | sample 071ome_22_FD_132433 | JGI IMG/M metagenome (GOLD analysis project Ga0181581, IMG submission 132433) | Coastal salt marsh microbial communities from the Groves Creek Marsh, Skidaway Island, Georgia - 071404AT metaG (megahit assembly) | ecosystem: Environmental > Aquatic > Marine > Intertidal zone... | reverse complement strand
GCCCATCATGTCGAGGTTCGGGTGGAACTCGATGAGCTCCGAGAGCAGCCCGGCCGCCGAGTCGCGCACCTTGGGAGGCAGGTGCGCGTTGCGCGCGATGGCCAGCAGCCGCGGTGTGCAGTCGAGGGCCAGCACGTGGGCCTCGGCGAACTGGTTGCTGAGGACTACCGACCAGATAGTGTTGATCGAGAGCTGCAGGATCTTGGCCGTGACCTCGTCCTTGAGCCCCAGGAGCTCAACGAGCAGCTCCAGCGCCTGCCCAAACGACTCGGTCAGCTCCTGGTCCTCCTCCGGGGGGTGGAGCGTCATGCCCAGGAACCCGACCGAGGTCTTGGCCTCGGCGTCCTCCTGCTGCTGGCGCAGGGTGCGGGTGCCGCGGGGGTCGCGGAACAGCGGGCGGCTGCGGGGGTACTCGACCACCTCGTAGATGTCCTGGTCCGCGGTCCGCGGGGCGCTAGTCGCGTCCGTCAGGAGCAGCCCCAGGCCCGACACGAGGAACTCGAAGAGCTTCACGAGGGGGGTGTCCTCGTGGGCGTCGCCGTCGCCGCTGCCGAGCGACCCCAGCTTCTTGACCCACGTGAACCCGACGTCCAGGATGATGCTCAGCCCCCACTCCCCAGACCCCGTGGCCCCCGCGCCACCCGCGGCCAGCTTGGCCCCCATGCCCATCGCAAGGTCCATCGTGTCACCCTCCCCGGCCCCCTCGGGGTCGCTACCGCGCCGCTCGCCCGCGGCGATGGTCCCCGAGCCCTCGCCCTTTGGCCGGGTGGACTGGACGCTCGGCTCCGTCGCCGGAGCGTGGGGCTCCCCGGACATGAAGCTGGCCTCAGCGGACCGCAGCGCCTGCTCCGCCTGGGCAAGCGTCGCCTCCTCCTCCTGCTGCTCGGCGCTCTTCTCCTCCCCCTGGCCCCCGTCCTCCCCGGCCCGGATCTCCTTGACCACGTCTGGGGCGTTCCCATCGGTGGAGCTGAGCATGATGGCCCGGTTGTGGTCCGTCCGCAGCAGGATCCACATCCCCGCCATCATGTACTCGACCAGCTCGACGTTGCTCTTCTTCTCGTGCATGATCTGGACGAAGAGCTGGAGTGCCTGGGCGGGGAGCTCGCCCACCATGGTCGAGAGCTGCATGAGGGCGTAGGAGGAGGCGATCTCGCAGAGCTCACGCATGATCGGGTCGCCGATGGGCTTGGTCAGGCTGTCGAGGATCTTGTCGTATGTGCCCATGAAGAGGAGCGACTCGCGGTAGGGGCCCCACATGCACTCCTCCCCGACGGCCTGGAACGAGTGCCCGGAGAGGAGCGCGAAGGTCGTGCAGATGGAGGTGCGCACGTCGTCCTCGTCCTCGGCGTCGAAGAAGTCGAGCGAGTCGAAGAGCTCCAGGAGAAAAGCCCCCGCCCCGTCCGGGTCGGGCTCAAGGTTCGGCACCTCCTCCTCCACCACGACGACCTTCTCCTTCTTCTCCTCCTTGTACCCGTAGTAGTCGTCCTCTTCCTCGGTCGTTTCGTGCTCCACGACCGGCGGCGGCGTCTTGGGCCGCGGGCGCATAATCACCCCGGCCAGCTCCTCGTTGGCGGCCATGTTGGCCAGGGTGCACACGAGACACCGGATGACGCGACCGAGGGACAGCCCGTTGCCCTTCTGCAGGCGGAGGCACTGGAAGGACACGCCCGCGAGACGGCTGACGTCGGTCTCGGTGAGCCCTCCCCCGCCGGGGAGGCAGCACTCGTACGCGGCGCCCCACACAGCCTGCGACAGCCCCTCGGCCATGGCGAGGCAGACGCGGAGGTCGCTGACCAGGCGGAAGGTGGGGGACCCCGGGGTCATCATCTCGAGCACGTCGATGAGCACCTTGATACCCGCCTGGTAGAACTCGTTCGACCACCCGGCTTTGCGGATCGCCTCCATGCATGGGTCGTCCAGCACCATGATCGCTGCCACGGTGATCATGCACAGCTTGACGTGGATGGCTCCGGCCGAGGCGGCGTCCATCGACATGAGCTCCAGGAGCTGCAGGAACGTCTCCTTGTGCTGCACGATGTACAGGCGGATCTGCGGGTCCCGGTGCGCCAGCATGCACACCGCCCGCGCCGCCAGCGACTTGCGGTGCGCCACCCACGGCCACGCCGGCGACCCGGGTTCGGGGTCCCCCACGCACATGCGAATGAGGACGCTGAGGTCCGGGTCGAGCTCCAGGTACTTGACCCGGGCTTCACGATCCACGAAGAAGACGCCCAGCGCCCCCAGGAGAGACTCCTGGTACTGGGCCCAGACGTTCTCCTGGCTCGGCTCGTCCTCCAGCTCCGCCTGGGACCCCCCGGCCCCCGCACCGCCCGACCCCTCGTCCGCGGGGGGGGCGTCGGCGGGGCCCTCCTCGGGGTCCCCTGTGCGCCCGGCGGAGCGGGCCGAGGCCCGTGTGGGCGCCCCGGCCGTCGCGGGCCGGGACAAGTCGCGCCCCGTGACGATGGACTGCATGGTCGACAGCTTGTGGGGCGAGGGCATGAGGTCCCCCGCCTCCTCCGCCTTGATGCACCGGCGGGCAACCTCCATGAGCTTCTCGAGGACCCCGCGCTCGAGGAGCACCCGGCGCGACCGCTGCGCCGAGGCCATGGTCCAGATGGCCGCCGTGGCCACCGCCGCGCACTGCACGTCGAAGTGCATCGTGGCGTTGAGGAGGGCCTCGACCTGTGTGTCGGAGAGCTCCTCGTGGTGCTCCTTGTTGACGACCATTTCCCACATGCCGTGGAGGCCCTCGAGGTGGAGCTCGGCGTCTTGGGAGAGCATCTTGGCCTCGAGGAGGCGGCAGACGCGCTTGCGGGCCTCCTGGGACGTCCACGGCTGGTCAGCGATCACCTGGGCCCACGTGGCCTGGTCCATGTCGAGGTTTTCGTGGGTGAAGTCCAGGTCCGGGCGGCCCTCTATGGGCTGGAGGCGCTGGTCGTACAGCGGGAGCTTGAGCTGCAGCGCCAGCTTCCACCCACTGAACTTCTGCATCCGCTTCACGAGCTTCTTGCCCCCCTCCTGCACCACCTCCTGTGTCGGCTCCCCGTCCCGGTCCCACTGGTTGGGGTTCCGCCCGAAGTATGTTCCCACGCGGACCAGCACCTCCTCCAGGTTCTCGTCCGACTTGTTCGTCGCTTCCTTCGCGACGTTCGCGACGGACGCTGCAGGGGGGGAGGAGGGGCAATGGTGGAGGTGAGGGGTAACGAGCGATGGGGATCGGCCGAGGAGGTGAGCCGTCTTCGCCGGTGGGGACAGTGGGGACCCACATTTCATCGCCGCCTTCCCGATGACCTTGCCCCAGCTCTTCGCGCCACGCCCAGGACGGGTGATCGGGAGTTGCATGTACTGCGGGGAGGGGCCAGGTAGCAGCTAGTCAGCTGGGGACCGACAAGGGACCGCAGGGCTTGGCGACTTCTGCCACATGCCTCCACCCGGAGGGCTCGGCTCCCGTCGAGGAGCTGGTTTCGACATAGCACGACATGTTTGACCTGCCATAATGTGTATCTTAGACGCATTATCATTCGCACATAGGAAACCGGCGACCGCACGGCCAGCTAGGGACAGGATACGGGCCGGAATGCGACGAATGGCGGGGGAAGCCATCACCCCCCGATTCCTCCTCCAAAACGGTGTGATCGGGGGAATCCTCATGATAATGCATCTATATAGTTACAAATACCCCAATTCTTTACTATTTGATGGGATTGAGTGGCAAGGTACGGCAACATGCGCGGCAAAGTGCAGAGGCCTGGCCATGTCCTCATGTAAGGGCGATTCCCGCGCGCTGCAGCGCAGGAGGTGCCTCACCTCCTCGGTACCCTCGAGCAAAAACTCCGCCACGAAACGGAGGGACTTGGTGGCGTCATCGGAGTCCGACGCACTGGTGGAACGGAGGGCAGCAGGGAGCTGCAACTCCTTGCGCCCCTCGTTGGTCGTCTCCTTCGCCATTTCTCTCTCCTCCCCGCCTCCCTCCCACTCCTAAGGGAACAATTAGTGTTACAAATACAATCAGTACTGCAAGTGGCGCACTGCAGACTATATTCGACGTTTCCCGGTGCCGTCTCTCAGAAGAGGCATGCGATGGCCGAGAACCGAGCACCCGGGCGCGTCGAGGTTGGAACAGGCTGGGGCACGTTGGCTCCAAGACGATTTTGCGGGCGGAAAGGGTGCCGCTGGGGCACTCATTGACGCTAGGCCCTCCCGTGCGGATTCCCTGCGCCAGGGTGGTGGATGCCAGGACCGCCCTGCCGGGCAGGGCCCCGCGCAAGCGAAAGCCGGGTAGGGTTTACCGACGGTTCGCGCCCGGTTCCCCCTCCCCCAACTCTAGTCCGTTGTATCCTCCGTCGGGTACGAACAGTTGGATTTTTGGGTTTGTGTATGTGTTTGTCTCCTGCGACCGTTTTGTGAACCCCTTGTAATCACCCCCCAGCGAACCCCCTCTCGACCGGAGAGCGTGGACGCTTCGTGCCCATATTCGTTGTAACAGGCAGTTTAACTGCTTCTAGACTTGTCGCTAACCCTATATAGCACGGAGAAGTCCTGTGTTTCCTGGACGAGAGGCGTGTGCGCCACTCCCCCACAAAAGGATCGCATTTGACACTCAGGGAACAGGGATATTTGGAGAAGGAAGCATGGCGGACGACGAGGGTGTGAAGAAGGCGGACCTTCGGGTCCAGTACATCATCAAGGCGAGTCGGCGCAGAGGGTCCGGGCCTTGGCCCGCCACAACATGTTGGGCTCGCCACATGTCCCAAGTTGACGCCGATTTGGCGCCTGGCGCCTGGTAGGGGCGCTGTAATATTCGATTTTCGCCGCTTATCTCAATTTTTCGCCCGTTAGATTGCAAGGGATCCCCGTTTGATGCCCGTGGACTCGGGGGGAAGTCCTCATTCGTCGTTTCGGGAGGTCCCCCTCCCCTCCCCTCGTGCCGCGGGCTACCTCACCGATCACGCGCGGCTAGTGGGCACAGTGACGGATGGTCAACGTGTGAAGTATCGCCCTTGCACCCCGTTTCGCTCCCCGTTGACCCTCAGTGCAGCGGGAAACGCAGCCCCAGGGGGACCCCCCCTCACCCCCCTGTTCCTCCCCCCGTGCCGTCTCGCAGAAGGCCGTCGACACACTTGGCTTCAAGGAGGACCTCACAGAGAGGACCTTTGGCTCGGACGAGTCTACGTGAGTTCCCCGCGCCAGCCCTGGAGCGCGGGGATTTGATGTTGGGTGGACAGGCAACCGTCCTCCTCGACCCGGGGCCTGTCGGTACCGCACCTTTCGTGGATCCAGCGATCTTTTCGCTCGTATCCTGATGTTTTGCCGAGGAATATCTCGTGTTCGCTTCGTGAACTCTACGTTCGACGCTGTCCAAGGCCGTTGTATTTCGATGCCCGGCCTTCGCCTCAGTGGGGCCAATGCGCCAATCGCACGCCGCCGGGGTGTCTTTCACCCGGGTCCCCCGCGCGTGCGTGTCGCCCTCGTGTCACGTGTCGCGGGCCCCCGATCCCCGCCCACTCCGCCCGCGACTTGCCGAGGGTCCTGCTAATCACATGTGCGCCCCCCCCCCCGTGCCCCCCTCCTGCAGAGAGGCCCTCAATGAGTTTCTCTCTGGGGAGTCGCGGCTGCTCCTCGTCCTCGGCGAGGGCAAGGAGCCCGTCGTGACGACCAAGCCCCCCGCGAAGCTCCGCAAGAAGACCATGTTCGTGGTCAAGAAGGTCCAGGGCGAGGGCCCCGTGCCCGACGCGGACCCCGAGCAGCACCTCATGTGCGGCGAGCTCGGCGAGTCCCCCCTGGACCAGCTGAACGCCATCTCGCAGGAGGTCTTCATGCCGATCCTCACGAACCCGCGCAACCAAGGCGGGTGGCCCGAGGTGATCGCGCACGAAGTGGTCGACAACCTGCACAAGTTTGTGGCGAGCGTGTACGTGACGATCGGGCAGACACAGGGCAAGACGCTGCTCCCACTGCCGCTCCTCAAGGGTGGGGACGGGACGCCCGAGTCGTACGTCGGGGACAAGGATCTGATCCACGTGATCGAGTCCGCCGTGGTAACCTGGACGCGCCAGATCAAGAATGTGCTCAAGCTGGAACCTGACTCGGTGTTCCAGGGCCCCGAGGCCCACCCGGGACCCACGGCGGAGCTCGAGTTCTGGAAGCACCGCGCCTCGGACCTCAACTCGATCCACGAGCAAGTCTCTGGCGAGCGCATCGCCAAGGTCGTCAAGGTTCTTGAGCTGGCAAAGTCCACCTACTTCAGCGCCTTCAAGCGCCTCTACAAGGAGGTGCTCAACGCGCGGGCCGAGGCCAACCACATCCTGCGGTTCCTCAACCCGCTCGAGAAGACATTCGAGAAGCTGGCGCTGAGTGACGACTTCCCCGAGCTGCCGAACATGTTCCGCCCCCTCGTGCACCACATGATGCTCATCTGGAAGCACTCGAAGTACTACAACACCCCCCAGCGCATGGTCATCCTCATGCGCGAGGTCTGCAACGACCTCATCGCGCAGGCGTGCAAGTTCGTCGAGGCCGACAAGGTCATCTCGGACGAGCCCCAGGAGAGCGTCTCGCAGCTCAAGCTCGTGCTCCGTGTCCTTGGGACCTTCAAGGCCATCTACTTCGAGTACCGCGGCAAGTCGACCAAGGAGTCGCCTGACAACCCGTGGCGGTTCCAGAACAGCGCGCTATTCGCCCGCCTCGATATGTTCCTCGAGCGCATCCACGACCTCCTCGAGCTCGCCGAGACAATGATGCAGTTCCTACGCCTCGAGAAGGTCGAGATTGGCGGCACCCATGGCAAGGGCCTCACCATCACGGTCAAGCAGATCTACTCCGAGTTCATCAAGGCGCGCGAGCACCTGCAGCAGGTGGAGTACGACCTCATGGACGTCGACGAGCGTGAGTTCGACGCCGACTTTTACTCCTTCCGCTCCACGATCCGCGAGCTCGAGCGCCAGCTGGGATCGGTGATCACCAAGGCCTTCGACGACTGCAACACGGTTGACTACACGTTCAAGCTGCTCGACGGCTTCGAGGGCCTCCTGGACCGGGACATCATCAAGTCGGACCTGGAGAAGAAGACTGACGACCTCCTCGAGGACTACTACAAGGACATCAAGAAGGTCTACATGATGTACCACAACGCCAAGGCCAATCCGCCCATGTCGAAGAATGCTGCGCCGTGCTCCGGGGCAGTGGCATGGGTGCGGTCATTGTCGGAGCGCCTCAAGCCCCCGATGGAGCGGATCAACGCCATGGTCGAGGCCGGGATGGAAAACGAGCTCATCGGCGAGATTAAGCTCATGTTCAGCGTGCTGACCAAGTCGATGGAGGAGTACGAGCAGGAGAAGGTCAAGATGTGGTACTCGGAGGTCGCCAAGACGTCCGAGGACAAGCTCAAGCTGCCCCTCCTCAACACGGACGCCCACAATGAGGTGCTGATCCGGGTCAACTTCGACCCCGCCCTTGTGCGGCTCCTCCGCGAGGTTAAGTACTTCATGATCCTCAAGGTCGACATCCCAGAGCTCGCCCAGAAGGTGTACGAGAAGAACGAGGTGTACCGCCGCCAGGTGGGCAACCTCGACCTCATCTCGGGGATCTACAACAACATCCAGAACACGCTCCTGGACATCGAGAGGCCGCTCGTGCAGAAGTCCCTCGACAACATCCTCAAGGCCCTTCAGAAGGCCCTCACGACACTCAACTGGAACAGCCACAAGATCGACGACTACATCCAGGAGGTCATGGCCCTGGTTAAGGACCTCGACGCCGTGCTCAAGAACATCAAGGGCAACGTGCAGAAGACGCGCATGCTCCTGGCCGGGTGGGAGAAGGACGAGCTCTTCCGCCGCAAGGAGAAGCCCCTCCCCAAGGACGAGGTGGAGTCTTCCACCCGCGACCACATGGACGCCAAGTACGCGGCTATCGAGAAGGACGCCAATGAGATCCACGCGCTCCTGTCGAACTCGAACCGCACTCTCAAGGTGTCCAAGGGCGCCCAGTCATGGAGGAACTACGTGGACTACGTCGGTAACATCGTCATTGACGGCATCTCCGGCACCATCCTCGCCTCGCTCAAGTCGATGCACGAGGAGCTCGACCCCGCTGCCATGGCCCGCAATGCCCGCCTGCCAATGGTCGAGGTCGAGATCAAGCTCGATGACCAGGTCCCCACAGGCCAGGAGGCCCGGGTGATATGGGTCCCCGACGTCTCCACGAACGAGGAGGGCTCGGGCGTGCGCGACATGCTCACCGAGTGGCTCCGCCGCATCACCGAGGTGACGAGCCTCATGAAGCGCCTGGACATTGGCGAGGGCACCTATGCCACTGAACTGGAGGACGACTTCTTCATCTTCGACGAGGTCAACCGCCTTCAGGAGCTCGTGCTCGACAACGAGCGCAAGTGCAACGAGTTCCACGACTCGTACCTCAAGTTCAAGGACCTGTGGGCGAAGAACCCCCAGGAGTACCTGGCCGAGTTCCTTGAGCGCGAGGCCTTGCACGACGAGGAGACGGGGGAGCGCCTGTCGGACCCTCCGCTCGCGAAGTTCGACGAAGAAATCGCCAAGTTCAAGGCTGTGCAGGAGGAAATCACGCACCTGTCCACCACTGTCGACATCGGCCTCCTCCGCGTCTCCTGCAAGACAATCAAGAACCAGCTGGCCAACCGCTGCGCGCAGTGGATCTTCAAGTTCACCGGCTACCTCCAGAACCGCGTCACGGCTGAGGTCGACGAGCTGCACGAATTCGTCGAGCACGCCACGAAGGTCCTCGACATCGCCGTTGATGGCGCTGAGGAGTCGGAGGAGGAGACTGCGGCGCCCGCGTCCCCGGGGGCCGCTGAGCCCACTGGGGAGGAGGGCGCCGACGGCGAAGAGGGGGGCGAGGCTGAGGAGGGCGAGGAAGAGGCCGTGGAGGCCCCCCAGCCCAAGAAGGCCAACAAGCTTTACACGGTCATGGAGGTGATGCGCGACATCCGTAAGCGCCGCGAGCGCACGGACGACATGTTCGAGCCCCTCAACGACGCAGTCGAGCTGCTGCGCCAGCACAACCCGCAATCGTCCGAGGTCATCCCCGCCGCGACCCTCCACCGCCTGGAGGAGGGTCCCACCGTCTGGGCTAATCTGAAGAAGAAGCTCGAGGCGAAGAAGGAGGAGGTCGCCCTCGCACAGACCACCGAGGGTCAGAAAATCCGCAAGCGTGCGGACGAGTTCCAGGTCAAGGTGGACGAGTTCCGCAAGTTCTTCCAGAAGCGCGCTCCCTTCACCGTGCAGCACGGCATCATCGAGATCGATTGCATCTGGGACGCTTACCGCACCATTGACCAGTTCCACCACGGCAAGGTCGACGGGTGGGACTCCGTCTCCGTGCTTGCGAAGGAGGCCGAGGTCCTCAAGGAGTCCCAGGACCTGTTCGACCTGTACGTTGTTGACTATGTCCACCTTACACGGTGCTCGGAGGAGCTCGTCAGCCTCAAGGGGCTGTGGGACATGATTAGCTATGTCATGTTCATCTTCCGCGACTGGAGGGACACCAAGTGGGACGCCATTGACACGGACACGCTGGCCGAGAAGACCAAGGCCATCAAGAAGCAGATCAAGAACGTGTCCAAGGCGGCCCGCACGTACGACGTGTTCAAGAATCTGGACGACACCGTCAATGCTATGGCCACGTCCCTCCCCCTCGTCGCCGAGCTGAACCATCCCGCCATGCGCGACCGCCACTGGAAGCACCTGATGAAGGCCTGCAACAAGAACTTCGTCAAGGACGAGAATTTCACCCTCGGCACGCTGCTCGACCTGGAGCTGCACAAGTTCCAGGAGGAGGTCGAGGATATTGTCGACCGCGCCAAGAAGGAGGAGGTGATCGAGAAGCAGCTCAAGAAGATCGAGGAGGTCTGGTCCGGCATGGACCTTGAGTTCGAGATGTACGCCGACGTTGCCGACATGTTCCAGGTCACAGTCTCGGACGAGCTCCGCGAGGCGCTCGAGCAGGACAACATGAACCTTCAGAACATGGCCGGCGGGAAGGGTGTACAGGGGAACCCCAAGTTCGTGGAGATGGTCGGCAACTGGCAGCGCAAACTCGGCACGGTCGAGTCGGTCATTTCGGTCTGGCTCGAGGTGCAGAAGAAGTGGCAGAACCTCGAATCGATCTTCATCGGCTCGCAGGATATCCGCGTGCAGCTCCCTGACGACTCCAAGCGTTTCGATGCCATCAACACCGACTACCAGGACCTCATGCGGTCGGCACCCGACATCGTCAATGCCGTCGAGGCGTGCAACCTCGAGGGCCGCCAGGAACGCCTTGACAACATGGAGCGGGAGCTGGAGACGTGCGAGAAGGCCCTACAGGACTACCTCGAGACGAAGCGCCTCGCCTTCCCCCGGTTCTACTTCGTGGCCCCCGCGGAGCTCCTGGACCTGCTGTCCAAGGGGTCCAACCCGCTGGCCATCCAGAAGCACCTCCCCAAGTGCTTCGACAACGTCGCGTCGCTCCAGTTCGAGAACGATGACAAGGGTATGCCCACCAAGCTGGCCCTGTCCATGACGTCCAAGGAGGGCGAGGTCATGCCCTTCGCGCCCCCTGAGTTCGCACCGCCCTGCCTCTGCGACGGCCCCGTCGAGACCTGGCTCCAGACGGTGGTTGACTCCATGCGCAAGGCCCTGTACCACGAGTTCAAGGAGAAGGCCATGCCCACGTACGACGAGACCTCCTCCGGCATGAAGCGCCGCGACTGGATCCGCGAGGCGAACAAGATCTCGGTCCAGATGACGGTGGTCGTGTCCCGCGTCTACTTCACCTCGGAGATCGACGACGCCTTCAACGAGCTCGAGGACGGCAATGAGGACGCCCTCAAGACGGAGCTTCAGAAGCAGGTGGACCAGCTTGCCGACATCATCGACATCATCAACTCGCCCACGCTCTCTAAGATCGAGCGTAAGCGGCTCATCATGCTCTGCACGATTGACGTGCACTCGCGCGACGTCGTTGGCCGTCTCATCGAGGAGCGTGTCGAGAACGGCCAGTGCTTCCAGTGGCAGTCCCAGCTGCGTTACAGGAAGCGCGACACCACGGGCGACGTCCAGGTCAACATCGTCGACGCCGACGCTCCCTACTCGTACGAGTACATTGGCATCCCTGGGTGCCTCTGCATCACCCCGCTCACGGACCGTTGCTACATCACCCTCACCCAGGCCCAGCGCCTCATCCTCGGTGGCGCCCCTGCCGGCCCTGCAGGCACAGGCAAGACCGAGACAGTCAAGGACCTCGCCCGCCACCTGGCGACGATGATCTACGTGTTCAACTGCTCCGATCAGATGGACTTCCGCGCCATGGGCCAGATCTACCGCGGCCTCGCCCAGACGGGCGCCTGGGGATGCTTCGACGAGTTCAACCGCATTCCCGTGTCGGTGCTTTCCGTGTGCTCCACGCAGTACAAGTGCGTCCTCGACGGTCTCCGCGCCGAGAAGGAACGCTTTGTGTTCGAGGAGGTGGAAATCCCTCTCTCCAAGTCGGTCATGGCCTTCATCACCATGAACCCGGGGTACCCTGGCCGTGCCGAGCTGCCCGAGTCGCTCAAGGCGCTCTTCCGCCCCGTGTCGATGGTGGTGCCCGACCTTGGGCTCATCTGCGAAATCATGCTAATGGCCGAGGGTTTCCAGGACTCGAAGCTCCTCTCGCGCAAGTTCGTGGTGCTCTACAAGCTGTGCGAGGACCTGCTGTCCAAGTCGAGGCACTACGACTGGAAGCTCCGTGCCATCAAGACAACGCTGTACGTGGCCGGTGGGATGAAGCGCCTGGCCGAGAAGAGCGAGCCCGAGATGACGGAGGAGAAGGTGCTCCTGCGCGCCCTCCGTGACTTCAACCTCGGCAAGCTCACTGCTGACGACACGACCATCTTCATGGGCCTCCTCAATGACCTCTTCCCCAAGAAGGTGGACGAGGTGAAGCGCGCCATCGACTACGAGTTCGAGCCCTTCATCAAGAAGGCCGCCGACGAGCTCAAGTTCCAGATCGGCGAGGGTCCCGAGGCCAAGTTCGGCCTTAAAATCTCCCAGCTGCGCGAGATCTTTGAGGTGCGCTGGTCCGTCTTCCTGCTCGGCCCTGCCGGGTGTGGCAAGTCGGCCATCTGGAAGACGCTCCGCCAGGCCCAGAACCTCTACCACGAGAAGACGGACGCCAAGCCCATCAACCCCAAGTCGGTGAACCGCAACGAGCTCTACGGCTACCTCCATGAGACGACACGCGAGTGGAAGGAGGGTCTCATCTCGACGACCTTCCGGAACATGGCCAACGAGGGCGAGCGGTCTTACAAGCACCAGTGGATTGTGCTCGACGGCGACATCGACGCCGAGTGGATCGAGTCGATGAACACGGTGATGGATGACAACAAAATGCTCACGCTCGCCTCCAACGAGCGCATCTCCCTCACCGACTCGATGCGTCTCCTCCTCGAGATCAACCACATGAACCACTGCTCCCCTGCCACTGTGTCCCGCGGCGGTGTCATCTTCGTCAACCAGGATGACATCGGTTGGAAGCCGTGCAAGGACTCGTGGATCGCCAAGCTCGAGCAGAAGGATCTCCGGCCCATCTTCCACCGCCTGTTCGACGACTACGTCGAGGGGCCCCTCGAGTACTGCCGGCGCAACCTTCGCACGGTGGTGCCAATCGAGCCCGTCAACATCGTCGAGACCATCTGCAAGATCCTCGAGGGCATGCTTCCCGAGGACAAGATCGCCCTCGACGACCGCATGAAGAAGCTTCTTGAGCACAAGTTCGTCTTTGCTGCCACGTGGGCCTTCGGCGGGTGCATGCTGGTGGACAAGGTCACTGACCACAAGACCGAGTTCTCCCGCTACTGGACGGCCTCCTTCAAGACCGTCGCGTACCCCCCCGAGGGCACCGTGTTCGACTACTACGTCGACGAGAAGACTGTCACGATGCAGCCCTGGACTGACAAGATCGAGACATTCGCGTACGAGAACGGCGGCAACTTCGCCTCGATCTTCGTGCCGACGCTTGACACAACGCGCCTGACGTACCTGCTCGACAACCTGATCGGGAACAAGTACTACGTCATGTTCGTCGGCAACACGGGCTCGGGTAAGACAGCCATCATGCGCAACAAGCTCACCAACATGGACAGCGACCAGACCATCTTTACGACGGTCAACATGAACTCGTTCCTGCTCGGCCCCGAGCTCCAGATCATCATGGAGCAGCCGCTCCAGAAGACGAACGTGCGTTGGGGCCCCGCCGGCACCAAGCACATGGTCTACTTCATCGACGATATGAACATGCCCTTCAAGGACAAGTACGACACCCAGTCCGCTGTCGAGCTGGTCCGCCAGTACGCCGACTACGGTGGGTGGTACGACAAGGCTAAGATCCTCGAGCGCAAGATCTCCAACTGCCTGCTCTCGGCGTGCATGAACCCCACGGCTGGCTCCTTCACCATCACGCCCCGCATGCAGAGGCACTTCGCCACGTTCGCGGTGCAGATGCCGCCCCCCGAGATTGTCAAGACGATCTACTCCCAGATCGTCGAGGGGCACCTCGCCGACTTCGACACCGAGGTCTCCGGCCTCGCACCCAAGCTGGTGGAGGCCATGATCGATCTCCACAAGATGGTGATGAACGGCTTCCTCCCCTCCGCCGTCAAGTTCCACTACACTTGGAACCTGCGCGAGCTTTCCAACATCACCCAGGGCATCACCCGCATGCGTAAGGAGGTCTTCAACAGCTCTGTCTCCGCCGTCCGCCTCCTCATCCACGAGTGCGAGCGTGTCTTCTTCGACCGCATGCTCAACGAGGCCGACATGCAGAAGTTCGAGGACATGCGCAAGAACGTGACGCGGAAGCACTTCGCCGACCTCAACATGGAGGAGATTGAGGCGCGCCCCAACATCTTCTGCTCCTTCGTGAACGGGCCCAACGACGACTTTACCCCGTACCTCCCCGTCACGAGCTACGACAAGCTGCGCAAGGTGCTCGAGGAAAACCTCAAGGAGTACAACGAGTCAAACGCTGTGATGGACCTGGTGCTGTTCCAGCAGGCTATGGAGCACGTGTGCCGCATCTCGCGGATCGTGGACCTGCCCCGCGGCAACGCCATGCTGGTGGGCGTGGGCGGGTCGGGCCGCCAGTCTTTGGCCAAGCTCGCAGCCTTCTGCTCAAACAACATGGCCGTCTTCCAGATCGCCGTGACGGCGTCCTACGGCGTCGACCAGCTCAAGGAGAACATCCTGCAGCTGTACGAGCGCTGCGGCGTCAAGGGCCAGCACGTCATGTTCCTCATGACCGACAACCAGATCGTCGACGAGAAGTTCCTTGTCTACATGAACGATCTGTTGTCGTCGGGCTTCATTGCCGATCTGTGTGCCCAGGAGGACAAGGACAACTTCATGAATGCTGTGCGCAAGGAGGCGTCGCAGGCCGGTGTAATTGATACCCCGGAGAATATCTGGGACTTCTTTATCGACAAGGTCCGCAAGCATCTCCACATCGTGCTCTGCTTCTCGCCCACGGGCGACAAGTTCCGCATCCGCGCTCGTCAGTTCCCTGCGCTTGTCACCTCGACTGTCTTCGACTGGTTCCACCCCTGGCCCCACGAGGCACTCGTCTCCGTGGCCCAGCGCTTCCTTGCCGACGTCCCCAACGTCGAGGACGAGGTCCGCGAGAATATGGCCTACCACATGGCGCACTGCCACCTGTCCGTCACGGACGCGTCGGTTGACTTCCAGCGGATCTACCGCAGGTTCAACTACGTCACCCCCAAGTCTTACCTGGAGCTCATCTCCCTCTACCAGACGCTCCTTGGGCGCAAGCGCGAGGACCTGCGGAAGGGCCGTGAGCGCCTGGAGAACGGGTTGGACAAGATCCAGGAGGCGGCCTCGCAGGTGGCCGACCTTCAGGTGATGCTGAAGCAGGAGCAGATCGTGGTGGCGGAGAAGCAGGAGAAGACGAAGGCCCTGATTGAGTCGATCGGCAAGGAGAAGGCGATCGTCGAGGAGACGGTCGAGGCCTCCCGCGAGGACGAGGAGAAGGCCTCCGAGATCGCTGCGAGTGCCGCCGCCAAGAAAGAGGAGTGCGACCGCGAGCTGGCTGCCGCTGAGCCCCTCATCGCCGCCGCCAACGAGGCGCTCAACTCCCTCGACAAGGGTTCCCTCACGGAGCTCAAGTCGCTCAAGACGCCAGCGGCGGCCGTGGAGCAGGTGGCCTTTGCCACGCTCGTGCTGTTCGCAGACCCCAACAAGCTCCCTAAGGAGAAGGACCTCGTCTGGCAGGGCGCCCAGAAGTTCATGGGCGACGCCGGCTCGTTCCTGAACAACCTCCAGAACTTCGACAAGGACAACCTGTCCAAGGAGCCCAACGTCACCATGGTTGAGGCCAAGTTCCTCCCCCAGCTTGTCATCCCGGGTACCACGGACCCTGATGTCGAGTCGCTCAAGAAGAAGTCGCAGGCCGCTGCTGGTCTCGCCGCGTGGGTGGTTAACATCTGCAAATACTTCCGTGTGTACCAGAAGGTGAAGCCCATGCGCGAGGCCCTCGCCGACTCGGAGGCCCAGAAGGAGGCGGCTGACAAGAAGCTCGCCGGCGTCCGAGCCAAGGTCAAGGCCCTCATGGAAAAGGTGGCAGCTCTCGAGGAGAACTTCGCCGAGGCAACTGAGGAGAAGAACAAGGCTATTGCCCAGGCTGAGAAGACTCAGAAGAAGGCCGACCTTGCCGACCGCCTCATCAACGGCCTCTCATCCGAGCGTGAGCGCTGGGGCGAGACTGTCCAGAAGTTCATCGCGCAGGAGGGCCGCCTTGTGGGCGACGTGCTCCTGGCCTCGGCCTTTGTGTCCTACTGCGGGCCCTTCAACATGCCCATGCGCAAGATGCTCGTGGGCGAGAAGTGGCTCCCGGACCTCGTGGAGAAGAAGATCCCCATGTCGGAGGAGATCACGCCAATGGATGTGCTCACGGATGACACGATGAAGGCCCGCTGGCAGTCCAACGGCCTCCCTTCGGACCCTCTGTCCATGGAGAACGGCGCCATCATGACCAACTCCTCGAGGTGGCCGCTCATGATCGACCCGCAGCTCCAGGGCATCGGGTGGATCTCCCGTCGCGAGGCGCCCCACGGTGTGAAGATCATCCAGCTTACCCAGGCCAAGTACATCGACGTGGTTAAGAACTGCATCGAGAATGGCATCCCTATGATCATCGAAAAGCTCGAGGAGAACATCGACGAGGTGCTCGCGCCCGTGATCGCCCGCATGACGATCAAGAAGGGCCGCAACCAGATCATTAAGCTCGGGGACGACGAGGTCGAGTACGACCCCAAGTTCCGCCTCTACCTGCAGACCAAGTTGGCCAACCCCCACTACAAGCCGGAGATCGCCGCGCAGACGACACTGGTGAACTTCTGCGTTACGGAGAAGGGTCTCGAAGACCAGCTCCTGGCCCTCGTTGTGTCGAAGGAGCGCCCTGACATGCAGAAGCAGGCCGCGGAGCTCGTCGAGTCGCTCAACAACTTCTCCATCCAGCTCGCCGAGCTCGAGGACAGCCTCCTGGCCCGCCTCGCCTCCGTGCAGGGCGACATCCTGGAGGACGTCGAGCTCGTGGAGAACCTCGAGAAGACGAAGGTGACTGCCAACGACATCGCCATCAAGGTCGAGCAGGCCAATGAGACGTCAAAGAACATCTCTGTCGCCCGGGAGGTCTACCGCCCTGTCGCCACGCGTGGGTCGCTCATCTACTTCATGATTGACAACCTCAACGCCCTCGACCGCGTCTACCACTACTCGATGGCCAACTTCGTGCTCGTGCTCAAAAAGGGCATGGACCTGTCCGAGCAGCCCGACGAGTCGATGCCCGAGAAGGAGGCCCTCGCTAAGCGCGTTGAGTCGCTCATCAGCACGGTCACGTACACGGTGTTCAGCTACGTCGCGCAGGGGCTCTTTGAGCGTCACAAGCTCATCGTGGCCACGCAGCTGGCCATCGCCATGCTCAAGTCGCAGGACCTCCTCGACCTCCGCAAGTTCGACTACCTCCTCCGCGGCCCCAAGATCGAGGGCCAGGACAACCCTGTTAAGGAGTTCGTGTCGGACGGCGCGTGGGCTGCGGTCATCGCTTTGCACGAGATCGACGAGTTCAGCTCCCTCCCCAACGAGCTCCAGGGCTCGGTCAAGAAGTGGAAGGAGTGGATGGAGCTCCAGCGCCCCGAGGAGGAGGCGCCCCCCGGCGACTTCAAGCGCATGTCCGACTTCGACCGCCTGCTCCTGTTCCGGGCCCTTCGCCCCGACCGCCTCTCGGCCGCCATGCGCATGTTCGTGGCCAAGGTCATCGGCGAGAGGTACGTCGTGTCCCAGGCCTACGACCTCGGCCGCTCCATGGAGGACGCTGCGCCCCACATTCCCGTTTTCGTGTTCCTGTCCCCCGGTGTCGACGTGGCCGCCTCCGTGGAGGCCCTCGGCGCCAAGATGGGCATGACGGCGGAGGCCGGGAAGTACGCAACCATCTCCCTCGGCCAGGGGCAGGAGGAAATCGCGTCCCGCGCGCTCAAGAAGGCGCGTTCCGAGGGTGGCTGGGTTCTCCTCCAGAACGTCCACCTCACCATCGACTGGACGTCCGGCGAGCTCGTCAAGGTGGTCGACAAGCTGTCCCAGGACACGCACGAGGACTTCCGCCTCTTCATCTCGGCCGAGCCGCCCCCGGCGCTCGAAAGGGCGCTCCCGATCTCGATCCTTCAGTCGTCGATCAAGCTGACCAACGAGCCCCCTGAGGGGCTCAAGGCCAACCTGCTCCGCGCCTGGGGCCAGTTCAACGACGAGATGATCGAGAACTGTGGCAAGTCGGCGGAGCTGAGGTCGATCCTCTTCGCCCTGTCCTACTACCACGCTGTGATCCTTGAGCGGAAGAAGTTCGGCGTTGGTAACCTCCCTGCCTCCACGTCCGGCCTCGGCTGGAACATGAACTATCCGTTCAACACGGGCGACCTTATCTGCTGCTCTATGGTGGCGGTCAACTTCCTCGAGAACGGCGGCAACAAGGTGCCGTGGGACGACCTCCGCTACGTTGTTGGCGAGATCCTCTACGGCGGCCACATTGTCGAGGACTGGGACCGGAGGCTCTCCAACGCCTACCTCCAGAAGTACTACAACGACGACCTCCTCGAAGGCACCGAGATGTATCCCGGCTTCCCCGTGCCCCCCAACACGTACACGCACAAGGAGGTCATTGAGTACATCGACGACTCCATGAAGGTCGAGTCCCCCGTTGCCTTCGGGCTCCACCCCAACGCCGAGATCGGGTTCAAGCTCCGCGAGGCGGAGGCCTTTTGCCAGTCCCTCGTCTCCCTCCAGCCCCGGTCCGCCGGCGGGGAGGGCGGCGTCTCGGAGGAGGAGCGTGCCAAGCAAGTCCTGGACGACATCCGGGACAAGCTGCCCGACGTGTTCGACATGGAGGACATCCGCTCGCGGACGGACGACCTGTCGCCATACGCCATGGTGGCCATCCAGGAGGCCGAGCGCATCAACGTGCTCATCGAGGAGATGAAGCGCTCGCTCATCGAGCTAGACCTCGGGCTGGCCGGTGACCTGACCATGTCGGGGCCCATGGAGGCGCTCATGCGCTCGCTGGCGTCCAACGTGACGCCTGGGTCGTGGGCCCTGCGCGCCTACCCGTCCCTGCGCCCGCTGTCGTCGTGGATCCTCAACATGCACTCGAGGCACGAGCAGCTTCTGCAGTGGACGGGCGACATGACGACGCTCCCCGTGTCGGTCTGGCTGTCGGGCCTCTTCAACCCGCAGTCCTTCCTCACGGCGGTCAAGCAGACCACGGCCCGGCGGAACGAGTGGCCCCTCGACAAGACCGAGGTCGTCACGGAGGTCACCAAGAAGCCTAACCGCGAGGCCGTGGACGCGCCCCCCCGCGACGGCGCCTACATCCACGGCCTCACCCTCGAGGGCGCCCGCTGGGACGACAAGTCCATGGCGCTGGACGAGTCCCTCCCCAAGGAGCTCTTCTGCCCGCTGCCCGTCATCCTCGTCAAGGCCGTGCAGGTGGACCGCGCCGACGTCCGCGACGCGTACCAGACCCCCGTGTACACCACCGAGGCCCGCTTCCGTCAGGAGGTCTTCACTGCCCAGCTCAAGTCCAAGGTCGGCCAGCTCAAGTGGATCCTCGCGGGTGTCTGCGCCTTCCTCGACGTTGTCATCTGATCGGAGCCGCAGCCTGATCCGATTGCTTCTTGTTTCGTAGCCCGTCGCTTGAACCAGACGGATACCGTCTCTGGAGCCCCTCGCCCCGCCGGGCGGCTCGGCTCGCCCGACAGGGGCTGCCCGGGAGCGCGACCCCCCTGAATGTCTGCGCAGAGAGCCGGGTGGCTGCGGATTGGCATATAATCATCCTCGCTGGCCATAATTACACGGGCGCAAAAGAAGGGTTAAAGGTTAAAGAAGGGTTCCGATACGAAACCATTTTTGCCCAGGGTTAGTTGGCTCCCCGCCCCGCCGCCCCGAGGTATCGCCCCACTCCGAGAGCATCGACAAGCATGGGACAAGTGTTCAGCAGAGTCGGACTGTTGAGGTGGGTCCCTCTTGCCCCCTGAGGACGGTGCGGGGGCCCGGGGCTCAGAACTGCCCTAATGGGGCCGCCCCTGGGCCCCCACCGGGAGCCTCGCGTGGACACGAGCCGCCCTCGGCGGGTCGAAAACCCCCCTATTTGCCGTAATGAACCGAATCGACCGCCCAAACTACCCCGCAGTTGCGTCGGAAGGGCCCTCTCGGTCACCTCCGCTGGTCACCAGGGTGAGGGGGAGCATCCCCCGACCCTTGACGCGCGCCGCAAGGCCGGGGCCGCGTGCAGTCAAGTCGCGCAGGCCCTGGCGAGGGACAAGGCCCTCCTCGCCCTGAGCCAGAAAGCCCCGGCCCCGGGCCTCCCCGGGGCCGACGCCGCCCCCCCACCACCCGGCTCGCCCGCCCAGCCTCCCTCCATCCTCGACAAGTTCGGCGGGCGCCAGTCGAGCAGCGACTGGACTCACCGCGGGAGCGCCGGCCGTCGGGTCGCGCCCTCCTCCACGGCCCCCGCCAGCCCCGCCCGGGAGGACCTGGTCAGCACTGCCGACAGCCGCCCCAGCGGCGCCGCCAGCCCCCCCGGCCCCGGCATCGTCCCCCGCCGCCGCGGCGAGTCCGACCTCGTCGGCCCGAGCTCGGCGCCAGCGGGCCGCGCGGGGGTAGTGTTGGCGATCGAGGGGCGTAGGCGGCAGGCGAGCGACGCGGGAACCCTCCTGATCTCGGGCCCCGCCGTCGCGTACCGCACGGGGCACCGTTGGGGAGGGGCCGCGGCCCCCCTGGGCGGAGGTGACGTGCACGCACTGGCGGGCCCGTCACGCTCCGGGTCCCAGGAGGCCGTGGAGCGGCGGGTGGCCCCGGATAGCCCCGCGACGCTGGTCGCCGTGCCGGTCACCCCGAGCCCCCCGCCGTCGGGGCTGGAGACAGCGCCCACGGGGGAGCAGGCCGGGGGCGGCCGGGGACCCCGGGTGAGCCCGGATGGGGGGTCCATGGACGTGGAGCGCAGCCGTAATCGTCTGAGCGTGGTGCCCGGTCTCTCGGCGAGCCCTCACGACCCCCCGGGCGCGGCGGGCGGGCCCGACCCCTCCGACGCGGTGCCCAGCCTCGTCGAGGCGTGCGCGTCACGCATTGCCCGCGACCTGGGGGCCTTCGCGCGCGGGGGGGTGCAGGGGCTGCCCGACGATATGATCACCGTCGTGTTCGAGCACGCCGTCGTGGCGGGGACTGTCGACACGGCTCGCCTGCCGCTCTTCCGGTCCCCGCACGGGCTCCCAGAGCTCCGGCTGCGCAATTACCCCGGGGTGACGGACGACTGGGTCGGGCAGCTGGTGGGGCCGAGCACAGTGCACGTGGACCTGGCCGGGTGCCCCGGGGTGACGGACGCCGGGCTGGAGGCGCTGGACCGGAGCCCACGCCTCCTCACGCTGGACCTGTCGGGGTGCCCCGGGGTGACGGGCGCCGGGGTCGCACGGCTGGCCCAGCGGGCGACGCGGCTCCGCTCGGTCGCCCTGCGCGGGTGCCCCGGGGTGACGGGCGACGCGGTGGAGGCGCTGGGGCGCCACGCGGGGGGGCTCCGGGAGCTTGACCTGTCCCGTTGCCGCGGCCTTCTCGGGTCCACGCGCGCCCTCGCCGGGCTGGCGGCCCTGACAGAGCTCGAGGGCCTCTCCCTGGGGTGGGCAGGGGGCGGGGGGCAGGCGGTCGGGTCATCCGACATGCCCGAGCTGTCCGTCCTGGCGGGCCTGACGCGACTCGACCTGAGCGGGTCCCTGATCGACGCGGGAGACCTCGAGGCCCTATCCGGGGCTGACGCGCTCGAGTGCCTGGCGCTGGACGGGTGCCGCCAGCTTGACCAGGGGTGGGGGGCGAGGCCGGAGGGCACGGGCGGCCTGGAGGCCCTTGCGCGGCTGCCGCGACTCCGGGCGCTGTCTCTGCGGGGCTCGCGGGTAGACCCAAGGGACGTGGCCGAGGCAGTGTCCAAGTGCGCCGGGCTCGCGTCGCTGTGCCTGGCCGGTGTGCCGCTGACGGTCGGGGCATCGCTGGCGCTGGGGGCCGTGGGGTCCCTGACCGACCTGGACCTCGAGAACACGGGCCTCACGGACCGCGGGTGCACCGCGCTCGCGGTTCTGAAGGGTCTCCGCAGGCTCAATCTCTCGGACAACCGCGTGTCGGCGAACGGCGCGGCGGCCCTCGCCTCGCTGCGCGGCCTCGAGGACCTCGACCTCGGCCACACGGACGTGTCCGACCTGGGGTGCCAGCACCTCTCCGGACTGACGGGACTGACGCGCCTGTGCTTGGACTGCCCGGACGTGACGGACGAGGGGGTGCGGTGCCTGCGGGACCTCCGGGGGCTGTCCGATCTGGACCTGTTCGGGTGCCGGGTCCACGACACGACGCTGGCGCTGCTCTGCGGGCGCCTGGCGGGGCTGACGCGGCTCGAGGCGTGCGGGGGGTCCCTGACGGACGCGGTCGCGTTCTCGCTTCCCAAACTGCGCCGCCTCAGGGTGCTGTCCCTGGCCCAGAACTTCCGCCTGACGGGGCGGGTGTGCTCGGCGCTGGCCGAGGTCCCCACGCTCCACCGCGTCAATCTCGCCAACACGGGGGTCGACGACGCGGGGCTGCGGGCGCTCGCGGGGCTGCCGGAGCTGGTGTGCGTCTCGGCGGTCAACACACGGGTCACGGGCCGCGGGGCCGAGGAGCTGCAGGCGGCCGCACCCTGCCTGGCCAAGGTCGCGTATTGAGTGCCCGGCACAAGTGGCCCGCGGCGGGCTGGAGGCCCTCAGGGGTTGAGGCATCCGCGCCCCGGGGGCTCTGCCGTAGGCGACTTGAATTCCTATGTTGATCTGGTTGTAGGGACTACTAGGCAATCTATCTCGCGTTCGTGATGGGGTTCTCGAAGACGTTCTTCCGGAAGAAGTCCCGCAACTTGTCCTTGACCCCCTCGTAGTGGGCCTCCTCGACCAGGACGTACGTCTTCCCGCCCTTGTCCAACTCCGCAATCCCGTTCTTCCGGAAGATGATCTTGTCCCCGGCCATTCTCTGCTCGTCCATCGACTCCAAGAACGTCTTTGTCACGGCGTCGCACTCTGCGGGAGGGGAATCCGGGCGGGTCTACGGAAGGGGGGCAAAGGGGGCGCACGGAGCCCTCTCCTGTGCATCTGGCCCAATATTCTTGCTCCTCCCCAGTGTCTCCACTCTGAACGGTCGACGGACTCACCAAGAAGCACGAGACCGCCAATTCTCGTCGGCATTCTGCGCGATCACCACGCCCACGGAGGCACTCGGGGTGACCGCCCGGGAGGAGACTCCAGCCAGGGGCTGGAGGAGCGGAAGTACGTCGGGCTCACTGACGCCAGGGTGGCGGGGCCCGCCTCTTAAGCCCGCCGCGCTCTTTCCCTGGCCCATGGGAGAGGGGCGGCCCCGGGCCCGCCTACGCCTACGTCGGCGCCGTGCCTCTGGCAAGGGGACGGCTGGGAGGTTCGACTCACATGGCACATCGGGACTGGGTCTCTCATACGTGGGGCCACACGGCGATGCCTGTCAAATCGTTGTGCCCGTGATCGGAGGAGCGCCCCCCGCCCTGGCGCCGGATGTTGGAGCTGAGGCGCCGCCCGTCCCCGGGGCGCAGGCGGGGGCCGCCGGGGTACCCTTGGGCACTACCGAAGCTCGGGTTGCCGCCGAGCTGGCCGATGTAGTCGCTTTGGCCAGCCACCAGGCTTCCTCCAGCGAGGCCTCCGCAGTAGTGGCTGCCACCGTACCCGCCGTAGCCGTGGTCCCGCTGCGCGCGGCTCCCGTTGAGGGGGGCGAGAGCGTTCCCAGCACTGTTCGGCTGGACGGGCCCGTGGTCCAGGGCAAGGGGCACTGCAGCGGGGGAAACGGTGCCCCGCTGACGCTTCATCGCGGCGACCTCGGCACGGAGCTGCCGGTTCTCCCTGCGATGGAGGATCGCGTGGCCCCGGGCTTCGCGGGACTGTCGCGAGGGGGGGCGTCCACCCGGCTGGTGCCGTAGTGGGGCGAGGGGGACGCCGCTCACCGGACACGGTCGGAGTAGTGCTTGCTTTGTTCCTTCTCCCTCTCCTCAAGGGCTCTGTTGGCGACGCGCAGCTGCTGGGCCTGCGCCGCGAGGCGCTTGTTCTCATTGCTGAGCTTCTGCAGCCTGTCCCTGGCCTCGGTGAAGACGGACTGCAGCTTGGCCTTCAGCCTCTCCTCCTTCTTCAGGGCCACCAGCTCCATCTGCCCGTCGTGGAAGTCGATGGCCGACAGGGCGCAGGTCAGAATGACCTCGGGGGCCTGGCCGTACAGGCTGGCGCGGAGCGCATCGGTGGGCTCCTGGTACACCTTCACGACTTTCAGCGTGTCCTTGGCAAGTGCCTGATGGCACACCGGACAAATGGGAGGGGACCCGTTCGAGATGACCTCTTCGGCGCAGGGGACGCATAGGAGGTGGCCGCAGTGAGTCGCTGCGCTCTTTGTCTGCTCTTCCAGGCCCTGCCAGCACTTGTTGCACTTCATTGTGGCCAGCGTGGGGACGGGGGATGCAGACAAACTCGAGGGAAGCAGGAGCTGGGCTCGGTTGCGGGCTGGACCTCGACACCCGTGTTTCAGGCCTGACTACGGGTCGCCTCCTTTTTTGTGTGACAAAATGTCGACCCAGGACCGTAGTGAAGCGGTGTTACCGGAAAGATGCACGGAATACCCTGCCAGAAGTGCCCCTGCCGTTGTCTGTCTCGCCTCCCCACTCCCTGGCTCTTTCAGGGAAGACGCGTGCGGCTCTTTTTGGAGTATGACGCATTCTTCCCGAACTGAATTATCGTGCGAGTCAAATATTTGCGCCAACCATCTCACGCATAGGCCCAGAGGGACGACTATTCACCGGACGCCCTCGCCGAGGCACCGTCTGGGCCTTACCGCTGATTCTCGACGCTCCCGTGAATCTCATCTAACCATGGATGTTGTGGAGATGCATGATGTGCCTCCTGTGGTCGAGCGATTCGATGCGACGCAGTCTGCGGGCTGCTCCAACAGCGGGGAGGAACGGGGACGGGAGCGGCCCTGGTGGAGCAAGGTGCGTGTAGCTGGCATCTGTCCCCCTCCGCGGACGGGGGACGCCACTAAGGACGTCGAGAACCCTGATGAAAGGCGGAAACGCGGGTCAGAGCCTGACAGCCGCCCACCCCACCCCCCCCGCCAGGCCTGCAGGTGAACAGGGCCGACCTACCAGCCACTTTCTGGGAGGAGCGCCGGCGGGCGCGGAACAAGCGGCGCAAGGAGCGGCATCGACAGAACCAGAAGATCCGTAACGAAGAGAAGCGGGCAGGGTGGGAGGCCGAGACGGCGCATCTGGACTCCGCGGAGAAGCAGCGCCTGTACGACGAGGAGCGGGCAGCCCGCGTCGCTCGGCACCTCGAGCAGCAGGCCAAGGTGAAGGCGGCGCTGGAGACGGGCATTCCGGTGTGCGTCGAGTGCTCGTTCGACGAGGCCAACCGAGTGCCCCGGGAGATGCGGTCCCTCTCGAAGCAGCTCGAGTTCTGCATGGTCGCCAATCGCCGGGCTGCCGTGCCCGTGCAGCTGCACTTCACGGGCTTCCGGGGCGAGCTGAAGCGGGACACGATCGAGGTGCACCGGGCGGAGGGTTGGGACGTGATAATGGAGGAGAGGCCGGCGCCGCAGGTGGACACGTTTCGCGGGAAACGGATCGTTGTCCTGTCACCCGACGCGGAGGACCCCCTGGACCGTGTCGAGGAGGGCTGCGTGTACGTCATCGGGGGCCTCGTGGACCGCACGGTGAAGAAAGGCACGTCCATGGGCTTTGCAGAGAGCAATAACGTGGTCGCCAGGCGCCTCCCCGTCCAGGAGGCGGGTGTTGCCGAGGGCCGCGGCGTCGTCCTGAACATCAACCACGTGCTCGAGGCACTCCTGGGGCGGCTGGCGGGGGAGGAGTGGGGCGAGGTGCTGGCGCGGGTCGTGCCAGGGCGGAAGACGCGGGTGGAGAGCGACCGGAAGAAGAGGCGCCGGGAGAAGGGCAAGGGAAGAGAAAAAGGGGGCTCTAGCGAACTCAGTTGACTCGGTCTTCAACTTGCGGCTTGCAGAGCTGCGAGCGGGCCCGCTGAAGGACGGCCCCTCGCTCCTCAAAAAATCCCCCGGAACACTAGACACCGCCCACCGCGGCGCGCGTACAGAGTCATGCAGACACAATTTCGGCTAGAGCGACAGCAGGGTTGAGGCGGGCCGAATGCCAGTACGCCCACCTCTGTCCCCGCTGCCTGCTCACACATACCCTATCCCAACCATCAAGCTACGGCTCCAGCGGCGATGCCAGGCACCGCGTCACAGATTTGCCGAACACACATATGCACAGATTTACGGAGCACAATCAAAGTCAACCACAGCATGGCAGGTACATGGCTAAAGGACAATGGCATCCCCCTCTCCCGACACAATGATTCCTTGCAAGCGGCCGCAGTTTGAGACCGATCGTGTACAACAGGGACAGAATTGAGTTCCATATCGAAAAGTAGCTTGTGTAGGCTTGCGCCTACGCCGCGTCGTCGCCCTCGTCCCCACCGGCCTCCTTTGCTCCGTCGTCGCCACGCTTCTTCTTGAGGCGGGCCCGGCCGCGCTTCTGCTGGGCCTGCTGCGCCTTGAGAATGGCGTCCAGCTCGTCCTCCTCCTCGTTGATACCGAGCTGCGCCTTGTTCCGGAGCTCGTCCACGCGCGCCTTCATGTAGGAGACGAAGAGCACGCGGATGGGATCCTGGATGAAGAGCTCGACGAACACGGAGAAGAGCGAGGACAGGAGCCAGGCCCGGGCAATGGCCGGGGGGAAGGACAGCCCATAGAGGATGATCATGTAGATTGAGGCCAAGATGAAGAGGAAGCAGAGGACGTACGTGGGCCAGATAAACCAGCGGGGCAGGCCGCGGCGCAAGCGCCGGTCGCGGAGGAGCTTGCGGCGCTGGATGCGCTTCAGCTCGCGGACCTTGGCGTTGCCGGCCTGAAGCGCCAGGATCTTCTTCTGAACCTCCTCGCCTTCGCGGGCAGACGTTGCCGGGGCGTCCTTCACCCAGTCTCGGACGGCCAGGGACAGGAGCGGGTCGTTACCCATGCCGGAGGGCGCCCCGTGCAGGGACGCGCCCCGCCCGCCGGCCATGGAAGCGCGGCTCTGGAGGCGCGAGAGCCGGCCCGAAACTCGCGGCGCGCCCCTGCCGCCCTTGGCGTCGACGCCGGTGTGGTGGCGCCCGCGGTGAGCGTTCAGGAACCAAGCGTTGCCGGCCTTGATGCCGGCATTGCCGTCCCTCTCCAGGTCATCCTTGACCTGGCGACGCGCCAGGAATCCGCGCCACGAGGCCTGGATTTGGATCGCCGCAGAGAGCTGCTTGCGCCGGTGAATGGCCATTCGGCGGCGCCAGCGGCGCTGGATCTTCTTGGCAGCCTTGACCAGCATTGGGTCGACGCCGACATCGTGGTCCTCGCCCCGACCGACGAGCTGGCGGATCTTGCGCTTGCGCTCCTCGCCATCGAAACCCTCGGCAATGGTGCCGAGGTTGCGAGCGCCCTCGCCCTGCATGGCGCGCCCGCCAGGGCGAACGCCAGCCCCAGGGCCGTCGCCGCCGGCGCGGAGCAACCCAAGGGCCTGGAGGGCAGCCGTCCGAGCCTTCATGCGTTTCGGGCGCATTCCCAGACCGGCAGCGGGCCTCTCCGGCGGTGTTGGCGCGCCGTCGTCCCCGGGAGGGCGGATGGTGCGGAGCTTGGGACGGGGAACGCCACCCTCAGGGACGGCAGGGTTGCCGCGGCCTGTGGGGCCCGCGAAGGCGGAAGCGTTCGCCATGTAGCTGGAGCCCGATGCGCTCGCTCTGTGGACCTTGCCGATGCCGGCCTGCGCCATGGCCCCCGCGTGACGGGCGTCGGGTCCGCCCTTCCTGTGCCCATCGGGGTTGGACTTGAGCGACCCGGCGCGGCTGATCCGGCCCGACCGGTGCGAGCCAAACCTGCTGAGGCGGCCCTCGACACGGTTGTCACGCGCGGCCTTGGCCTCCTCGTCGGCCTGGCGGGCGAGGCGCGCGGCCTCCTCGATGGCGCGCATCTCAGCCTCGCGCTCCTCCTTGACATCATCATCGTGGTAACGCTCGGGGAGCTCGAGGAAACGGGTGATTTGGCCCCCGTCGAGGCGCTGGTTGGTATCGAGCCACTGGCCACACTTGAAGAGCCAGGCCTCGGCCGTCTCGAGGTTGACGAACTCGACCTTGTCCAGGTGCCACCCGGCGCCGATGCCGCGCCCGTCGTGCCCGATCGAGATCTTGTGCAGGTCGCCCATTGAGGGGAATACCATCTGGAACTCGTCCATGCAGCCGCGCTCAAAGCCCTCGCGGGATGCGGGGAGCACAAGTGGACCGTACTCGCCCTTGAGGCCGTACATGTGGACCGACACGGTGGCGTCGGTGCCAGCGCCACGGCGGTCAGAGGTCCAGACGCGGATGCGCCAGCGAACGGGGCGCGTGTGGGGCCGGCGGGCAGTGCGCGGGGGCTTCACGGCCCGGGCCTTCCGCTCGACATAGGTGGACTTCTCGAAGAGGAGCTTGAATGCGTACTTGGAGGGCGCGATAGCGACAGCCGTGATCAGCCCAATGAAGGCCTTGGCCGCCAGGTTGGACGGATCGGTGCCAAAGAAGAGGGCGATGACAGCAATCTGGGCGAGGACGAGTGCCAGAATCACGACAAGGCGCTGTGGGCGCGTGAAGGGGTCCGATGGGCGAGTGTACATAAGCGCGATGACCTCGTGGTTCGACATGAGGGCTGCACCCATCTTGGACAGGTACCCCTCGTCGCCCTTGGCGGCTGACGCGGCGTTGGCGCCGCCACGAGCCTGCTTGACCTCGGTGCGCTCAATGTGCCCGAAACCTTCCTTCCTCTGCTTCGCAATCTCGGCCTTCCTATTCTCAGCGAGCGGGTTGATCCGCCGCTCCATCTTGCTGATCTGCATCTCGAGCCTCGCCTTGTCGCGGTCGCGCTTGTCCTGCCTGTGCCCGGCGATTATCATGCCAGTGAACACGAGGAGGATGATTCCGACCACCCAGAACACCAGGCTGTTCTCGAGCGTGATGTTGGTGAGGAGGTCAGCATCCCCGATCGGGTTCACGACGTTGAATGCCGGCACCGCGTCGTCAGCTGAGACGGCGAATGACGTCAGATGCTTGGCCTCACACAGGATGTAAGTGTCGGTGCGCTCCACCTCGTACAGCCCATCCGTCATCCACTCGCCCGCAGTCTCGTTGTAATACCGGCAGCCTCCGACGGTGCGGCGGCACGCTGACCCTGAGACCGTCACGGGAATCTTGATCTGGATGGACGGCTGCTCAGGCTTCAGCTTCACCTCCTCCGGCTTGCCGGTGGGGCTATCCGGGTTGGTGAACTCGAGCGACGCGACCGAGGAAGCAACGGCGACAGCGGCGGCCTTCTTGTCGAACGCGAAGGGGTTGACCTGGTTGTTCTTCGCGACCACGGTTAGCGATACGCCCTGCGTCGCCGTACCGGTCGGAACATTGAACCCGGGCTGCTGCCCCGTCTGCATCAGCTTCCTCCGCGCCGGGTCACGGGCCTCGAGCAAGCTCCGCCTCGCAGTGGCGCCAGAGGTCACCGTGCCGGGCGCGGGAGGGAGGATCTCGCCGTTGGGGTCGGTCTTAATCTCGATCGAGGTCTGGATGTTCTTTGTCGAGAAGCCAAACCCGGCCTCGCCTTCTGTCAGGTTGCAGGCCATCGAGGTAACGAGTTTGTTCTGGTTGTCGAAGTTGCCAGACAGCTGGGCACTGACCTCGGCGGTGGCAGCGATCTCCTGCTGCAGCCAGCGGCGCGAGTGCTCGCGGGCGTCGTCGCCACCCGAGAGCAGGGCGCGGCGGGCAGCGAGACGCCGCTGCGTAGTAGCCTGCGTCTGAACGGTTGTCGTCTGCACGTCGATGGCGCCGTCGACAGCCGACATGGCGTCCAGGACGCCCTGTGCGCCAGTTGGCGTGACGCAGACGCTCCCAGTCCGGCCCACCGCCAGGCCGATGGCGCTGGCGGCGGCGCTCGTGTCAAGGACGGACTCGTCCTTCATTAGGTCACGGAAGGCATCGCCGAACATATCCAAGTCTTCCTGGCTCAACTGGACAGTCTTACCAACTTTGTTGACCGACGTGAGCATCCTCGTGACGAGGATGCCAGAGAGCTTCTTCCCGTTGTTGTACGCGAGCCACAGGGCCGACTCTTCCGCAGTAAGGGCTGTCCCGGCCGTGACCTTCGACTGCACCGCAGCAATGTTCTTCTCCTCGGCGTCCCGGGCCGCGTTCGTGATCATGGCCGCTGACTTTGCGATCGTGATCAGACTCGGCACGTTGTTCGTGGCCTCGGAGAGCGCCAGCTGCTTGCTCACCAGGTTGAGCACGAACGCCTTCTCGTCCTTGAATTCCGTTGTGCACGTCTCGGCACCGGCCGTGATGGTGCAGGGGCACCCAATCTTGGCGTCCTCCTCCTTGGTGCACTCGAGGCTCTGAGTCAGCCCGCTAAACGTCGGCGGGTCCACGGTCAACTTCTCCTCCACCTCGGTCGCAGCGCCGTAGAAGTCGATGATCCGGATCCGGATCTCAAGCTCCTTGGCCGTGGCCGTGGTCACAGGTGGCAGGTACAGCTCTGACATGACGTTAGACCTCGACAGGGGGACCAACGGAATAGCGTCCTTGAGCGTGGGGTCGACGTACTTGATGTCGTAGCGGAGCCCCTCCTGCTGCTCGTCCTCCCATCCGGAGCACAGGAAGGAGAACTTGTCCTGCGCGGCCACGCCTGTCGTCTTGTCGACTGAGCAGGTCCCGGACGTGGGTGCGCCGTTCACGACGAACTCGACCGAGTCCTGTCCGACCAGCGTCGACTCCCGATCCGTGGCCGTGAGTCTCAGCTTGTACTTCTCCCCAGCCGCCAGCTTGTCCGGGGCAACGGCGAGGATCGGGGACTTGAAGTCCGTCGTCACAGTGTCTGGGAAGTCCGACACGTCGAGGACGCCCTCCATGACCTCCCACATCCAGTCAATGTTACTGAAGCGCTCGGTGAAGTAGGTGGACTTCTCCGCGGGGGTCCAGGCAGGGTTCGGGTACGAGACGGTGATGTTGCCGCGGAGCACGAGCTTGTCAGACGCATTGACGACGTTGCGCCCGAGCGGCTCCAGGGCCACGATTGGCTTGACGGGGACCGAGCCGGTAGCTGTGGCGGGGCCAGACGGGGGAGCGAGGACGGTGACGCGCTTTGAGATCGACACCACGCGGTTCAGCGGGCCCTCGGGGCCGGCCAGGGGCTCCTTGCGGGCCGTCACGGTGAACTGATACGTCCCTGGGAGCAGTGTCCCAGCCGGGATGTTGATCGAGAAGGACTCGGGGGGCGGCGCCAGGAGACCGGTGGCGTCGTCGAAGCACCCCGCGGTGCCAATGGCAACGTCGTTGACTACGGGATTGCAGCTCCAGGCGAAGAGGAAGGGCCCAAACGGCGCTTCAGTGGGCGCCCCCGGCGGCGCCGGGTCGTTGGGGTCGAACGACCGCGCCGTCGACAGGGACAGGTCGTCCTTGGTCGTGATCTCCGTGGGCATCTCGAGCTCCACGACCATTGGCTCGTATTTGACCTGCACCACGGCCAGGCCCTCGGCAGACAGCTCCGGGCGGCCCTCGACCACCCCCACGACCTTGAGGTAGTATGTGGAGCCCGCGCTCAGCGTGTTTGGCGGGATGTAGAGGATCCGCGAGTTCTTCGTGGCCGGGTCAAGGGGGAAGGTGGAGCGGGTGCTCTGGCTCGTGTCAAAGGACCACGTGAACGAAATCTTCTGACCCGTCAGATCCAGGACGCAGTCCTGGGTGCCGTCGGAGGGCACGGACACGGTCACGGGAATGTAGAGGTCCGCGGAGCGGAACACCCTGATTACGGGGTCACCCTCGATGGTGAGGCGGGGGATGGGGGACGATTTGCGCGTGACCTGGAGCGACTGCTGGGAGAAGGTGTCGAGGAAGTTGCGGACCTCTACGAAGAAGGTGTAGGTGAGGTCCTGCGCCAAGAGCTCGTTGGCGATCTCGACACGGTTCACGTTGCCCGCCTCGGTCGCCGTCTGGAGGATGGTAGAGATCTGCCGCTCGTTCGGGACATTGGGCATCATGCCCCACGAGAACTTGAGATCGCGACCGGACGCGCCGTATGACCCGGAGGCGTCGATCACGAGAGAGTCGCACTTGGAGATGAACCGCGGCGCCTTGAGCACCAGCGTCGGGCGCGGTGCGACAGTCGGGAAGGACACTGTGATCGACCCGGTCGACCGGCCGGACGTCAGGGTCTGGTTGATAATCCCAGGCGTCGTGGGCGAGAAGGCAGTCGAGAGTTCCAGGATATCGGTGGGCTTGACGGTGGCCCGGAAGCCCAGGTAAACGGCGACCTCGGAGGGGGTCCTGAAGGAGCACGAGGCACCTTCGCCAAAAAGCACGACCGACGTGGGCGTGAAGATCTTGCTACACGCATCGAGGCCGATAAGGCCACCGCGGTTGGTCGCCACGAGCGACTTGCGGTCCGTCCCGAAGAAGCGAACCACTAGGGACGTGGCCGTGTTGGAGAAGACAGCGAAGCCAGGCGTCGGGGGCACTTCCTTTGCGATCTCGACCTGGAAGGGAGAGCCATTCACCTCGGTGCCCCCCAGCGTGACCGAGAGCTCGTATGAGCCGAAGTTGGCCAGCTGGTACTCAACCTTGAAGCGGCCCGGCGTATCGAGGTCCTTCGCCACGGGCAGGGGCACCGTGGGGAGCTCCACGCCATAGTCGTTGACCTTGGTCTTCGGGGTGAGCGTGACCTTGAACTTGCACGACGAGGCCGTCTCGCAGTCGTCCGAGGTCACCTTGTCCCTACCGCTCTTGTCCTTCGCAATGATCGAGAAGCGGGCCAACTGCCCGACACGGGACCCGGAGGTGCCCTGCCCGGAGACAAGCACCTGGGTCGGGTCCGTCGGCACAGTGATCACCGTGCCCTGCGCCGTGAACTCGGACGCCGAGTCCTGGCGGGCCAGCACCGTCTGGACAAGCAGCTTGAGCGTGTACGTCCCAATCGTCGGGGGCTTGAAGGTCGCGTTGTACGTCCCGTCGTTGTTGTCCGAGATGATCGCCACGGTGTCGAACCCGCCGTCGGACGTCACCTGCAGCTCGAGATCGTTAAGGTACCCGCCTGTCGTCAGCGTGTTGCCGTGGAGGTCGCGAGCGACTACCTTGACCGTCTGGCTCGAGTCGGCGGTCGCGGCACCGAGTTGAGCTGCGACGGTGCCACCGGACGAGCCCGTGAGAGTCGTCGCGGTGGCGCTCGGGGGGCCGGGCACCACAGTGATCTCGTTGGTCGCCAGGAGGACAGGGACCGTCCGGCCCGTGGCGGGGTCGACCGTCGAGGGGCCGAACATGAAAACCTCGACCGAATACTTGCCAGCAATGCGCGTGTTGAACAGGATGTTGAAGGTGCCGTCGCCGTTGTCCGTGGAGATGATGGAGCCGTTGAGGAGTGCCGTCTGCTGGGCGGTCAGCGCCTGGGGGCCTGTAACGCCCGGGACGAAGGCGACCTTCGCCTGCACCCCGTAGGTCTGCAGCTGGAAGTCCTGCCCGACGACTGGGTTGTCGAACTCATCGAACAGATTCGCGATGAGGTACGCCTGCTTCCCGGCGACGAACGACGCGGCGCCGACCGTGACCGTCGACTTGGCCGCGGAGGGCATCGCCGCGAAGGCCTGGATGGTGCCCTGCGTCGGCACCTGTCCCACGAAGATCGGGAGGCGCGCGCCGCTGATGGACACCGTGCTGAGATAGGTCAAGGCCTTCTGGGTGGTGTACGTGACCTCATACGTCGAGTCTGCCCCGTGCGTAACCGTCGCCGTGATGGTGTCGGTGGCGTCGGAGACCGAGGCGATTGCCACGTCCACCGCCTCGAACTTCGGGTTGGGAACCTGCACCCAGGTCCTCCCACCGCCCGCGGCGGTGCATGCGGCCTCGTCAGGGATAGCCGTGTCGTGGGCGCCCGCGGCAGTCCGGCACAATGACGCGACGGAGAAGATGGTGTACTTGGCCGTCTCGCCCGCGTACAGGCCGACGAGTCCATCGCCCCGCCCGGTCGTCTCGACCATGTCCATTGACAGGTCAGCGACGGCACCGTCGAGAACGGTGGCGGTGAGAGCCTCGCCGCGCGTCAGTGCGAGGCCGAGCCCCGGGACGGTGAGCTTCGAGTCTTCGCTCGTGTGCAGGGAGAAGTCCACCGTCACATTGGAGTTCCCGTCTGTCGTCTTGGCGTACATGGGAACGCGGACGATGACCAGCCCCTCCGCTGCGTCCCACGTGACTGTGGGCCTTTCCGTGTCCAGGGAGCCTAAGTCGTCCTCCCACGCGCCAGAGGCGCCATAGGACGAGCGCTTCTGGGCGCCCCCGGCCGAGTTTGCTCCGAAGGACGCCCGGGCCCGGATGGGGCACTCAGTGTTGAGCGTCCCGTCACACTTCCGGAGCTCGGAGGCAAGTGTGGAGCAGGGAAGGGTGGCGTCGGTGAAGGCGTTTCCGAAAACGTCCCGGGGGAGGATCTCGTACCGTGCCACAGAACCCACCATGTGGTTGGCAAGGAGACCGCTAGAGCACGTGCCAGAAGACCCGCACGAGGCCGGTACCCACGGCTGCACTGCCGTGCACTCCGTGGCGGGGGGCGTAGGGGTGCACACGTGTCCGTGAGTCTGCCCACCGCTCACCGCGTTGCTGGCCGCAGCGACACCGCTGAGGTCCCCGGCGGCCGAGACGAGCAGCTGGAAGGGGGACCCGGAGATATGCAGTCCCTGGTACTTGACGGAGACCGTCATCGTGCCCGGGGCGGTCGCCGTGTACTCCGACTGGACCCTCTTGTTGTCCAAAAGGGCGCCGGGGTTGGCGATCTGGAACGCGAGCACTTCCGCCGCGTTGCCAGGGTCTGGGAACTGGAACACGCCGCTCGTGTCCCCTTCGGCGTCCGCGGAGCCAGCGGCGGTGGCTCCTCCAGAGAAGATGACGGAAATGAAGGCGTTAGCGGAGGTTGCGGACGTGCTGACGGCTTCGAGCCACCCAGCGAGGGGGGTACGTGCCGTGTCGAGCCTGACATCTGTCTGGAACGCGCCGTCAATGATGGAGACGACGTAGTTCTCGAAGCCATCGCGAGGGGTGAGCGTGTAGCTCAGCGTCTGGCCCGACAGGCGGCAGCTATCAACGGACGAGAGGCCCGTGCCCGTCAGGAGGCCCTTGGAGATGTCTAGGGCCGACGAAGTAACCTCCGGAGAGAGGGCGTGGCTGTCACACACAGCGGTGGCGTTTGCCGTAGTAGGGCAGACACTGGGCGTGCCTGGGGCGGCGTCGCCCTCCGTCGAGTCGAACTTGACGGGAGCTGCTCCGGCAACGCTCCCGAAGAAGGCGAGCTCGAATGCACCTGTCTTCTCGAGCCCATAGGTGAGGCGGAAGGTGCCGTCGGTTAGATTCTGCTGGCCGACAATGGGAGACCCGAAGTCGACATCGATGAGCTTGGCACTGTCGTTCGGGTCCGTGTCCTTGCGCTTGACCTGGAGGGTCACGGATACCGGGGTCTGGAGCACGGAACCAGAGGGATCCTCGATGCAGCTCCTCGTGTCCTTGGGGTCCGGCCTTGGGGACGGGCACTGCCACCGCCCGATGGACGGGACGATCACGTTCCCGAAGCCGTCGAACGTCTTCACATCAATACTGGAGGACTGGCCCGCCACGGCGCTGATGGTGCCAGTTGCAGCCTTGAACTCCTTGGCAACAGGGGCGCCCACGTCCACGTGGAGCTCGTACGCGCTCAGGGTGGGCTCGTAGTAGCGTGTGGTGGCCTGTTCCCCGTCCAAGTCAAACTGCCCGCTCTCCAGGCGGCACGATTCGCACCGGCTGAGGGGCTCCTGGTTGATTAGCACGCGCATGTCGTAGACGTTCGAGGCGAAGATTGTGTACTCGACATTATAAGTCCCGTTGTTGTTGTCCGTCACCTTACCCTCGTACAGCAGTCCAATCTGCACTATCGGCTGCTCCCCACCCGTTGTGATTGCGTTGGCAAACCGGTCGTATCCGCGGACAAAGAAGGTCTGAGTAACACCCGCCTCCGCATACAGCGCAACGTGGGGCTTCCCCTCATTGCGGGTATTTTTCACGTACGCCACCGCGTGCGTGATGGAAGAGGTGTCCGGGTCGAGCGGGCCGGGCTTGACAACGAAGCCGGGCTGCCCGCTGACGGGGCCAAAGGGCAGGAGCTTGAAGTTGCCGTCACCACCGAGCGAGCGGAGCGATGCCCCAGAGCGTTTGACGTCCAGGATGTAGGCGCCCACGGTGGTCGGGGTGTACTCGATCAGGTAGCTCTTGTCAGGGACTCCTGACTCACAGTTGCCCAGCGCATCGGGGCCGACACACGTCACGAAACGGAGGCCACCGAGCAGGCGGCGCTGCTCGTTGCCGCCCAGCGTGAGGGTCGACGTAAACTGGTACCCGCTCGTGGTCACGCGGTTCTTGTACTTGTCGTACGCCCTGATCACCATCTTGGCTGTCTCCCCTGCCGTGATCTCCTCATTGTGCCGGAAGTCCGAGTAGATGTACGAGTGCATCTGGCGCGAGTCGTTCGTGGGGGCGAGCGGGGTGAAGTCCATCACGAAGCGCCCGCCGAGCATCGTCGACAGCCGGCTGCACCACGCCGCTGCCGTCGCTGACGTGCAGATATTTGACGTGATCAGCGTGCCGTCGGCCGCAGGTACAGTGGCCTTGACAGATAAACTTGCGGCGCCCGAAGCCTCCGAGTAGTAGTAGACCGAGTACTTGCCGTTTAGGAGGTCGCGGACGTAGAGGTTCATGTTGACCGAGAAGGAGGGGTCGTTGATGCCACGGCCAGAGTAGGTGAAGGTGGCATTCTTGTTGCGAGCAGCCGTGTCTGTAGTGACGAGAGCGTCCGCGGCAGCCGGGACCAGCACGGACTCGGAAGCGCGGCTCTGCGCTGTCATGGGGTTGTCGCCGTCACCGGGCTCCGTGAAGGCCGCATCAAGGGCCAAAACAACCTCGAAGTCGACGCCACCAGCCGGTAGGTTGTTAGCGAACGAGTCCCGAGAGATGATCACGAACGTGCCGGCCTGACCGACCTCGGACGTCCCGACTGTGCGGTCGATGATGCAATTTGAGACGTCCACCGGACCAGGTTTGACAACAGCTATCGCTGGGGTGTTCCGGAGGATCAGGTCGCCCTGGCGAACGTCGATGGTGACCTGCTGCGCCCGATGGGCCATGAACGAGAACACGTAGAGCCCCTCGAACGTCGTCGTCACCATATATTCGCCGTCGTTCAGCGAAGATACGTCGTTGTTCGAGACACGCTGCCATGTGGTCTGCGTCGAGACGCCCTTGATGTTGGCCGAGAGCTCGAAGGCGATCTCCGTCGACGTCAGCGGGTCGAACCTCCCGTTATTGTTGAACTGGTCGCGGGGCTGCACCGTGAACGTGGAGATCAGTCCAGCCTGCCAACCCTTCCCATCGTTCACGTACAGGTCCGGGTCAGCCAGCTCGACGGCGAACGACTTCTCGGGGACCATGGGGCCCGCCTCCACCAGGAAGATGAAGGGGGACCCCCGGATGTCGGTGAGCGTCTTGCCCGCCGCGCACGAGCGGCTGCCGATGGTCGCGGCCGGGTCAGCTGCCTGGCACGCCTTGATCGAGATGGCATACTCTTGGGCTGACTGAATCCTGTCCCCGGGAACCAGCACCGAGTACCGGCCGCCCGTCAGGGTCGGCAGTGCGGGGTTGTCGCGGTGGTCCGTGACGGCGAGGTTGTACTTGATGCCGCCGCTCGACGCGGACCCAACAATCAGCTCGGCCACGACGAGGTCACCGCCGTCCTTCTTGGGCAGGTTCTTGGTAGAGTCGGTGATCGTGTAGGTCTGCACTACGAACGTCTTGTCCTCGCCAGCGGTGGTCGAGGAAAGGGCCGTGACCGGGGCCCCAACGGCGTCCACGACGCGCGAGACGATCGCGTTGATGGGTCCATCGCTTAGGCGGAACTCCGGGGCGAAGGGCGAGTCGCGAATGAAGCCGAAGTTACCCTGCGGGGTCGTCGTGTCGCCGTCCTTCCTCGATATCTGGACCAGCGTCGTGTGGGTTCCAGGGTCAGCGGGGAAGAAGTTGGCATCATACGTGCCGTTGCCATTGTCCTTGATCGTGCCGCCGTCTGAGCCGACAACGCCGATGCTAATCTTGACCGTCCGCCTTGGCGCGTACACGATCGCCTCAAAAAGGTCACCGCCGACGAGGCGCCGGTTGGCGAACCGGTCGCGGGCCTCGATGGTGAAGGCCGCCATCCGGCCAATGACGCCGCCCTCCTTGAGGTCGGGGCCGAAGGCCACGGATTCGCCGGCAAAGGTGGCGCCGGGGAGCACCTTGACGACAATGGGTCCGTAGTTCCCGGCCACACTGAGACCCGCTGGGTTGTAGAAGTTGTCGCGGCTGGAGCACTTCTTTGCGTCGGGGCAGTACCTGATCGACATGGAGAAGTCTTCCTGTTTGCCGGAGAGATTGATCGCCGAAGACACGAGCGAGGTGAACGTCACGGCATACTGCCCGCGGGCCTCCGGGTCAGCATTGTACGGCCCAACCTTGACGGAGAAGCAGGCTGAGGCCGAGTTGGCGTTGGGCGTGCAACCGCGGACGATCTGCCGCGTGCCTTGCGCCGTCTCCCGCTTGACAAACATATCGATGAGGAAGTTGCTCTGCTCTGCGTTGGTGAACTGGTTGTTCCCGAACCTGTCACGCGCCTGGAAGACGAACTGATTGGGCTGGCCGGCAAGGAACTCCTCCCCGCTAAGGTCCCACTTGGTCACCTCGCAGGCCGGGCCGTGTACTGCGCCGGGCTTGATCTGGAGGTCGAAGGGCGAGTTGGCAATGCTTACCCCGTTCAGCTGGATGGACAAGAGGTAGGTCTTGCCAAAGACGGCGGGTAGTGTCTCGTTGATCGAGAACTCCATCCGAAGGGTTCCCGTTTTGATGTCATTGATCTGCTTCAGGTTGAGGCCTGTGGGCGAGAGGTCGGGGGGGCACTTTGTCGTCTTGCACAGGTCGGTATCGAGGAAGTTGAAGCCCGTGTGCACGAGGCGGCAGTCGCTGGGGGACTCCGGGTCCACCGTCTTCGGCAGGCCCTCGCGCACAGGGTCGACCCACTTGCAAGGCACCTCCTCGGCATTGCCATTCGAGGCGGGCCGCACAAAGTCCGCGATCTCGATCAACGCCGTGTCGAGCGGCTTGAGTGGTGTGAAGGCCTGCTCGTTCCCGATTGAGTCCTTCAGCTCAAGATTCAGGGGGAAGTTGGCCCCAGCTGGGATCTCGAACGCAGGTGCCCCGCCGGGATCATCAGCCATCAGGGTCCGGCGAGACAGCCCGGCGGCATTCCGGCTACCCGTCGCAAGGTGGCCTGCAGTGTCACTGGCGGCGAGCGCGGCATCCCTCTCCGCGGCCTTTCGCCGCAGCAGGCGTCGCACTGCGATGTCGCCCACTGGGACGTCGCCCAGGATATGTCCCTCCTCAAACATGAGGAGGCGATGGTTCTCTGGCTCGGGGTAGGGGGACACGTGCATACCGTGCCGGGGATGGCCCGGGTCCGCGTTTGCTTGGGCCCACGCGCTCATGAGGCTCCGCCGGAACGACTGCGGCTGGATCGCCGCTGTGAAGGACTGTGTCGTAGCTGTCGAGTCGGTCTGCTTGGGCGCTGAGTTGGGGTCCGAATTGCCCGGCTGGCAGTCCAAGAAGTACGGCGAGCTCAAACGCGTCCCCGTGGACAGGTGCGTCTCCTTGTAATCAGGAGCCCCCTGCGTCCCTACGACGTACTTGACGTGCAGCTCGTAGATACCAGCCCGTGGCAGAGGGAACCCGCCAGAGGTGTAGCCGTACTCGTCGGGGTGGACGAGCAACTCGCCCTTCTCGTTGGGTGGGTTCGTTAGTTTGATGTCCCGCATGTAGTACGTCCCCTGGATGCCAGACGGGTGCGCAACCTTGTTCCAGACGGAGGACCCGTCCCCGTTCTTTGGCTCAGTCTCGCTATCGAGCCACGGCTTGATGTCCAGGGACTGACCAAAGGAGTCCTTCATCATGTAGAGGCGCGCGACGACAGAGGAACCAGCGTCGACGTCCGTCTTGGGCTGCTGGAACGAGTCCAGCATGCGGACGCGGAACTTGTAGTTCTCTCCAGCCGTCATGTTGCCCCAGTTGGTGCCGCCCGTGACGCGCGATGCACACGTGGCCGAGGCCTTGAACTCGACGTTGCAGTCGGGGTCATCTGTGAACGAGTCTTCGATCGAAGCCAGGCCCGAAAGGAGCAAGACCACGGCGCCGTCGTCGATTGTGTACACCGTCCCAGAGGCATCGGGGTACGAGAACGACATCAGGTTGGACGCCACGGCGCCAGTCTGAATCGTCGCCGGTAGCTTGGTTCCGTCCGGATCGTAGTTAAAGTCGTCGTAGTAGTAGAACTTGGTCGCCGGGAGGAAGCCCTGCCCTGCGGCTGACACACGGATCACCTGATACTTGTAACACGTTGAGGTGCAGGGCTTTGAGTCGCACCGGCAGTAGACGGCCGCGCACTTGTACTTGCCCTGGTAGTACTCGGTACCGTCAATAGTGACAAGCTCCTCGGCGCACTGGAGGTCCTGGGTGGGGTCAGAGAGGGTCCCGTCCGTGTTGGAAGGCTGGAAGATCTGCATGCGAATGTCGACGTCGCCGGCAGGGCGGCGCGTGAGCTCATTCGAATAACTGTCGCGCAGCTGGATCCAGAAGTACGCCTCGTCGCCCTTCCGGACCGTTCCAGCCGGTGGGTCACTCGCGTCCGGCTTGACATTGGCGAACCCGCTGATCGAGACGCCGGGGCCGTACGCAAACGAGTTCTTGATATCGAAGGCCGCGCCGTCGCTCCGCGTGTCAAAACGCATGAAGAAGGGCGAGCCCGCAATGTGCACGCCGCCCTTGGTAACCTCCATTTGGAAGTTCCCGGCCTTGAAAACGTCCGCGGTGCCGGGCTCGGTAGCGCCGTGACCAACGATGTGGGTGAACGTGTGCTCTGCAGCACCCGGGTCAAGCTTGTACCCGACATTCTTGTAGTCCTCCGAGGCGCCCGTGACCTTGGACTGTGGCACGTCGACCGTGGTGCCCTTGGGAATGGTGTAGTTGTACTCAGTGTCAACGCTCAGCACCGCGGGGGGGCCGACCGACTGCAGCCACTTGAACGAGACGTCGAGGTACTCAACGGCCCCGCCCACCTCAGTGACGGTGGCACGGCGGTTCTCGAAGGCGTCGTACTCGACCACAGTGACGTCCTGCAGGTCCCCCACAGACATCTTGTCCTTATTCCAAGTCGCCTGGAACTTTTCGACAGCCGCAGGGCCCGGGACGATAAGCAAGGGCAGCTGGTAGTCAGAGGCGGAGGCGCCAGGGGATGGGGTGCCGAGGAGGCCGCGGGATATGGCACCTCCCACCAGCTCGTACGCCCCCTGGACCTTGGTGAAGGCCGACTGTTGTGTGATGTCGGACGAGGTCCAGAACCGCAGGTTGTAGCGACCGGCGGCGGTCTGGCCGACCTCCAGCGTGTACGTGTTGTCCGTCTCGGCTGTGACCGTGACAGTGGAAGGCTGGGCAGCTGGCGGGGCGTCCGAAACGGAGACTGCAATGTCGTCGGGGCCCTTGAGCGCCCCGTACACCTGTGCATTATTGAAGTCATCCCGTGGCCGCAGGATGAACTTGATCGCGTCCCCTGCGGTCACCTTGTACACCTTGGCGCCGTCCGAGTCGTCGTAAAGTGCCGTGTCGGCGTCGCCCGAGGCGTTGGATGGGTCGACGGGCTTGGCGTTCGCCCCGACCGCATCGTAATGCAGGACCTGCGTGTACTGAACGCCTGTGGCCGCGGGGGCGAAGCGGAGTCCGCCGAAAGGCATGCGGCTGATGCTGACGAGTGGGACGTCGCTGCTGTGGGCGCGCATCGCAACGACAACAGCATAGTACCCCTCCAGGTAAACGCCGGAGGAGGCTGTGTCCAGAAGGTCAGTCTTGGCGGGAATCTTGACCTCGATCGTGCCATCGCTCAGGTAGTTGATGAGCGAGGGCGTCGCGTTCGGCGCGTTGGCGCCAGTCACAGCGTCGAAGGTGCGGCTGAGGGTGAGCGCAGGCGTCCACCCAGCAAGGAGCGCCGTAATCTGCGCTGCCGACTGCCCCGCGAACGGGCTCGCGCCGCTCACCGAAGCGTTCGTGGGAGACTCGGGGCGGTACAGCTTGACCTCGAGGGACCCCACCCCTGCCTTGTTCTTGATCGCGAACTTCTTGTCCGAGATGGGCGTCACGATGACCGTCTGCTGCTCCCCGCAGGTGGACCCGGCGTATGCCGTGTAGAGGTCGACGCCGTTCCACCCGGTGAGCACAGAGTAGTTAGCCTGCAGCGTCGAGTCGCCGTCATGGCAGTAGGCGATCACCTGCTTGGGGAACGTGTTTGAGAGCCCGGCATTCTCCGTGAAATTCAGGGGCACGCCGTCCTCGTGGAGCCAGTCGGTGGGGGCAGAGGACAGGGACCCGATGATCTTCGAGGCAACGTTCGACTCGGACTCGTTCCCGTACTTGATCTCGATCTTCGCGTAGTACGCACTCCCGCCGTTAACGTTCTTCGGGGTCCACACGATCCGGAAGAGCCCCGCCTGGCCCGTGACGGGCTCCCAGACGGTCATCTTGAACGTGGTGCCGTCGACGGACGACGTCGGGGACGACACGGTCCGCGTGGCGGCGTCGCAGGCGTTAGTACTCGGGTCAGCACTGGGGCACCTCGTCAGGATGAGATGGAGCTTCCCGGCGATCTGCTGCGCCTCGGCCAGCGTGGCGTCGGACCGGTTGCCGTACTGGTCCCGGGCGGTCACGGTGATCTCGCCCGTACTCAACAGGTCGGGGTTGGCCACGACGTTCGGGTGCGACTCGAGGGTCGCGCCACGCAGGCCAGGCCCGACTGCGGTGAAGTATTCGGCGTCGGGCGAAGCCGGGCGCACGGTCAGCTTGAACCGGTTGGCCGTCGCCGTCAGGCCGCCCGAGGCGAGGCTCGAGACCATCCGGGTGAGCTCTTGGTTCGCGGCGTTCTTTATCGTGACCGTGTACTGGAGGGCCTTCTGCGTGCAGTAGGTGACCCCGAAGAGCCCCTGGTTCCCGCCATTGGGTCCGGACCCCCCCGTCTGGGCCGTGAGTGACACGGGCGCCGCACCCGGCGTGCACGCAGAGAGGAGGGTCGTGGACTCGAGAGTCGCCGGGTCGAAGGCCGAGATGTTCAGGCTGTTGAACGCGTCCGCGGGCGCGGCGTCCGTCTTGACGTTGGCGTACTTGTCGCGCATCTGCACGTAGAAAGTTCCTGTCGACCCTGCCCTCCCCACGATGCCCTTCCCAGTCATACCCAGCACGGGGATCCCGTTCGTGGACTGGAACTGGTGGGAGAGGCCAGCGTGGGACGAATACACCTTCGAGTTGGTAGCTGTGCGCCCGCCGACAGGGATCGCGGGCGGTTCGAAGAAGAAGACCTCCGAGAAGGCGCCGGAGAACTCGGCGGGCTTGACGACCAGCGGGTAGGGCTCGCGGTACGGGAGGAAGGTGGCGAAACCCTTGGTCCCGTTGGCGCCCGTGATCGGGTACCGCGTCGACTCGAGGGTGCCGTCGGTTCGACCCTTGGGGATGTCGATGCGGATGTCCATGCGGCCCGCGAGGTCCGTGACGAAGCGCGTGCGGAACTTTCCCCTGCTGTCAGGGTCGCTGGCCCCGAGATAGACTGTGTCCACCGTGATATCGACGACGGACTCGCCCGACTGGTACACCGTGTTGCCGCTCAGGCGGAGAGGGACCTCGCTGACCGTGACCCCTTCCACATCGCGCTGGTAGATCCCCTCACAGGCCTTGGTCGCGTGACCCGCCACGTCCGCCGAGCACTCTGTCTGGTACTTGACCGTCATGGCGGGCATGTTCCCGGGCTGCAAGAGGTCGGCCTCGACGTTGGTCTTGACGTTGCCGTACTGGTCGCGTACCGTGACGATGAACTCCTCGCCGGTGAGCTGCGCGCCGCGGGACCCGGCGACGAACGTGTCGACGCCGGTGCCGCTCACAATCGAGGTGGCAGGGTCCGTGGGCCCCGCGAGCACGGTCAGCTCCGCGGGCCACACCGCCACGCCGTTCCCACCCTGGGGGGTGGGCCCGATCGACTCGCCAAACACATCCGGCTGCGAGGACCCCGCGGGCTTGCCCGGGGCCGCGCTGCTGCCGCACGTGCCCAAGGCCAGCGCATCGACGTCGCAGAGGTACGCCGTCAACTTGGCCACGCCGGCCTTCTTGGCGTTGTACGAGACGTTGTAGAGGCCGTCAAGGTGGGTGGTGGCTGTGCCGCGTGTCACCGTGACGGCAGGGGGCGGGGGGACGCCGTCCACCGTCCAGGGGTTGGCGTCGAGCTGCTCAACGGACCAGCAGTCCTTGGTCCCGGCCTGGTTCCGGACCCCCCACGCGGCCCCAACAGCGTTCCACACCTGCCCGACCACGCCAACGCCGCAGTTCCCCTCGGCATCCTCGACGACCACCATAAAGGGGTCTTCCACAAAGCCGCCGACGAGAGCCGCGGCGTAAGTCGTCCCGTCGGGGAACCCCTGCGAGTTGGCGAAGCGGTCCCGGGCGCGGATCGCAAATGTCGCGTCGAAGCCAGCGACGACGTCGCCGCTCACGCCCAGGCCTGCGTCACTCGACTTGGACTCGACGGCGAATGACTGTGACCCTGACGTTGGGGCCGGGCGCAGCGTCAGCTTGTACGGAAGTGCCGCCGTGTCGGCCTCGGTCTGCCTGGGCCCACCCGGGCCGGCGATGGGCCTGTTGTTCACCGTCGCGACAATCTGGTATACGGGGTCCACCCGCGACCGCTTCGTCAGGTGGTACCGGATCTTCTTGTAGCCAGTGCCGCCGACGGAGGCAATCTCGCTGTACGACTTGGTGGGGCGCCCCAGGCTGTCCTTGGGCACGGACGCGGCCGTGGGGAGGACCGTGGTCGGGTTGGTCGAGGCGGTGACGTACTCCACACCGCGGAAGGACGCCTCGAGCACGAAGCTGACCTGCGTCTCGATGTTGTTGCCGTACTTGTCGCGGGGCTGGATGTAGAACTCGCCCTCCTCTCCGACTGTCCCCTCCTCCAGGAAGGTCAGGGCCGGGGTGGGCGGGACGCACGTCGAGCAGGCGGGGACATTGACCGCCTCTGTCAAGCGGTGGTCCACCGTCCCGGCAATCACGGTGAGCGTGAAGGGGGAGCCCTTGATGCCAGTGCCGTTGACGGGGTCCCCGGCGCCGTCGTAGGGGTCGGCCTGGCCGCGGAAGCCGACCTGGAGCTCGTACTCGCCGGCGCGGTCGAGGCCAAAGGAGACGAGGTACACCCCGCCGCCGTCGCCCAGAATCCGGGGGCGCGTGAGCGACCGGAGGCACCGGCCCTCGGGCATGAGGGGGGTCGCCGCGCAGCTCGGGTCCAGGACCTCGCCCTTGCGCATCCACGAGTAGGGCGGCGCGGTCGTCGAGGCCACCCCCAGGTTGTGGTAGTTCGGGTAGACCCACTTGGCCACGAGGGGGTCGGGGGTGACCTGACCGACGGGGGTGACGTCGCCGCCGGGGAGGCGCTCGCCGAACGGCTTGCCGTCGGCGTCGAGCTGGAACGCCTGGCGGAAGGTGGGGCCAAGGACGTACTGCCCGCTCGGGAGCCCGCCGACGTTGGCGGCCCCCTCGGCGATCCAGTCGGGGGACTGGATCGAGGCGGTGAAGTTGTCGTTGCGCGACACGGACACGGACCCGAAGATGGTCACGGCCGTGATCTGGAGCGACGTCCGCTGCCCCGCGGTCACGTACAGCTTGCACGGAATCTCGCACTGGTCGCACGGGTAGAAGTCGCAAGTCTCCGGGCACTGGAACGACCACGTCCGCGGGAGCGCGTTGCCCCTGCGGTCGAACTTCTGCGGGTCCTGGACCCAGAGCTCCTTGGTGAAGGAACCAGCCGAGTACAGAGCGTTCCAAGTGGCGAGGAAGTCCGAGTCGCCCTCGAGGGTCCGCCCGATGATGTCCTCAAGGAGGTTCTGCTCCCGCGTCTTGCACGAGTCAGGGGTGTTCTCGCAGGGGAGGGGGAACTTTGTGCAGATGAGCTCCGAGGCGAGGATTCCGTTCTGCTTGCCGGTGAGGAACGAGCGCTGCGGAGACGTAGCGACGACGAACATGTTTGCAACCCGGGACTGGATGACCTTCGAGTACTGGTCCTCGCTGAACATGAAGAGCGGCGGGCGCTGCTGCCCCGCCACGGCCGTGAAGTTGTTCACTGCTTCGGCCACCGTGTCGCGCGTGAGGTCCGTGCCGAGCGTGAACTCCCAGATCCCGTAAGGAGTGCGCGACTCGGGCGTCTCCGTGCCCGGCACCAGGGGCTCCGCTGCCGTCTGCGGCCGCGGCGGCGGGAGCGGCGGCACAGCCGCCGCATTGGCCCGCATGTCATAGTTCGGCAGGAAGAACCGCGAGGGGGTCTCGTCCGCCGTGCTCCCTGTGCTGCTGGGCTGCATGGCCATGAGGGCGCTCAGGAAGGGGACGCTGCTCGCCGAGGGGAGATCCTCCTTCTGCGCACTGGACAGGCCGTCGACGTTGTTCCACGTGTCCGCCGCGTCGAAGTTGCCGTCGAGCCACTTGAGAATCTTGTACGTCTGCCCCGTGCTGTCGAGCACTGAGTTCCCCAGCGTCATGAGGGCCCCGGCCGTGGCCACGGCGCCCTGGTAGTTGATGTTGAGCTGGATAAGAGCGGTCGGGCAGAGGCAGTAGACGGGGCTCGCCGGGTCGTAGACCAGGGCCCCGCGCAGCGAGTCGGCCGCGTAACCATTGTGGGCTGCGACGTCGTCGGCCGAGAGCTCATACCCGCAACGGAGGCCCTTGCCGCCGGGGGCGCCCGCGGGGGCGCAGGGTCCGACCTTGTCCGTCATCGTCACCATGGTCACAAGCGCCTTGACATTGCCCGGGTCGTCGAACTTGATGTAGGACGAGACACCTTCGCTGTCGGTGACCTGCTGCGTCATGACCGGGCTGAACTCCAGGTTGCTCAGGGACAAGAGCTCCTTGGGCCACGCGTAGTACTGCATCTTGGCATAGTCCACGCGCAGGGACCACTTGCCGTTGAGCGGGTCCGTTGCTGACACCTCGAAGTCCGTGTACCGCCGCACCCCGAACAGCGTGGGCGAGTCGGGGAACTCGGGGTTCCACAGTACCGTCCAGAACACCTGGTCGACCTGGTCAAATGTGGAGGACGACGAGTACGTGTCCGTGTAGTCAAACAGGAACTCGAATCCCTGGGACTGGGTCGGGTCGGGCTTGTACGGGCACGACTTGCAGAACGTGACCGTGTAGTACGGCCCGCCCGAAATGTCGGGCCCGATCTCGGTTGGCGTCACGACCTTGCCCGTCGCCTCGTCGAGGGCGATCAGCGACAGGATCGGCTTGGTCACCTCGTACGACTGCGCCGGGTCCACAGTGCTCGTCACCGTGACCTTGACCGTCGGTGGGTTCGTCGCCGGGTACTTGGACGTCAGCACCAGGAGCGACTTGCTGAGCAGGTCGTACTCCATCTGCAGGGGTGCGTACTGGATCGTCGGAGGGCCGAGGTGCTTCCCGGACGACATGTCGATCTTGCGCAGCCCGTACGGGTTGACGTCTCCGGGCTCGTACGCACACCCCGCCAGCAGCCCCTTGGCCGCGCAGTCGACGTCTGGCATCCGGCCGCGCGGGGGCGTGTAGACGTACATGTGCTGCGTCACGAAGTTCATCGTGAAGAGGCCGTAGGGGGCCTGCGTGAAGCGCCCCTGGCCAAACGAGTCGTCTGACTCGATGCCCTGCTGGAACAGGTCCCCGCTCGCCGGCGCTCGGAGCATTGTCCGGGCGTAGTAGCAGGGGATGGTGCACGGCTGGATGCCCTGGGCAATCAGGTCGGCGGAAAGCGACGGGGGGGCAATCCCCCCGCCTGGCATGAGCTTGTCCGCGCAGACCTCCTCGCAGGGCCGCATGGCCACGTTGCTGGCGCCCTCCAGGTAGCTGTAGGGCCCCGTATCCGTCGTCACCGACTCCCTGTCCAGCGCCACGCCGCTCTGGGTGCTCGTCCGGATGAAGTCCCGGACCTCACCGACCACGAGCTTCGTCGTCGAGAGCTCGGCCGAGAGGGCGGAGCGGGCGGGGACCGAGAGGGCCAGCAGCGCCGCGAGGAGCAGCGCCGCCAGGACCCCCCGGGCCCGCCCGGTGGGCCGGGGCTCCCATGCCCGCCGCATGTGGAGCGTTGCCAACCCCGGGTGGCACGGCCGCAAGGGCTCCTCGCTTTGAGGGGCTCCTACCTCGGCTGCCTACCTCGGCTGGCGGGACCCCCTCCTCCTGCGCACTGGCGCCGAGGTCCTCGAAGGGGGACGACGGCCTCGCGCGCGATTCGTTAGTCCTGCTGCGGGGGGTGGTGACGGGATTGGGAGGGGGCTGAGGAAGGGCGCGGGGGGGGACACGTCCAGGGCAACCGGGCTGCGCTTTCGCGGCGACTC
>Ga0181581_10000123_pt1 | contig 53040 bp, 46 predicted proteins | sample 071ome_22_FD_132433 | JGI IMG/M metagenome (GOLD analysis project Ga0181581, IMG submission 132433) | Coastal salt marsh microbial communities from the Groves Creek Marsh, Skidaway Island, Georgia - 071404AT metaG (megahit assembly) | ecosystem: Environmental > Aquatic > Marine > Intertidal... | reverse complement strand
TCTGCGATCCAAGTGAAGGTGAGAGCGGTCGCTGCATGGACAATAGCACCCCACAAGATAGCCGTTCTCCATACGGGCTTATTTCCAACCAACTTATCGACCGTATTCAAGGATTCTGTTTCAGGTGGCATCATATTCCACCAATCCAATGCCCGTTCGATATATTCTAAGAGCTCGGCATCTTCCCAAATGTACCCAAAGACTTGATTGTATCGACCAATATCTCCCTCGTGTTCAGGGGGTCGGAAACGATAGAACTTGTCAGGATTCTGATCTCGGAGAAGAATTCTCAACTTGTGTATCATCTCTTGTTCATAAGTAGAATAAGGACTAGCAGATGTCACAAGGGCTTCTCCTACAACAGCGAACTCTTGCACAACTTGTTGATAGGGAGAACTCGCCAACTCCTTGAATGTCCATCGGATTCGATAGTCACCCACAGGGGCACCATTCGGAATCGCAAGAGCAGCGTAATATTCGCCAACGGAGGGGTTGGCGGGTGTTCTTCTATCACTACCAATAAGAACCTCTTGAGAGGTTGTGGCATCTACATAATAAAGGGCAAAGTATATGTCATACGCATTTGCAGCGTTGCCATTGGAATTGGAGAGGAAGATATCTAAATCCCCTCTCCCAATTGTTTGACCTTGTTGAAATACGACAGACATTTTTGCTCCAAGATTAAATAATGGTAATTAATTTTCCATCTATGAATCTTGGTCTCATTCTTGTGTTCCCACGAGCCTTTAACTCTGCACCATTCCCCTCTAACGAAGCCCCAAGTGTTACAGAAAGAGTGTATTCTTTTCTGCCACCCATCTCTTTGAGATAGATGTCTTGTTTTTTCACATCAGCACCTACAACGGTAAACATACCATAACCTTTGATAGAGATAGTCTTTGCTTTCAACAACTCTGAGGAGTTTGTGGCATTTTTCAACAAAGGAAGAATGTGCTTACGAAGATGGGGCTTGGTATGTGCAAGACGAATCAACTTGTTGCGAAGAACTTTCTCTTTCGCGGTCTTGGTTGAGGCTGTCTTGATCTCACCTGTTGCTTTCGCTTGACGATAGGCTTGAATCATCGCCTCTCCGAGCTCTAGCATTTCTTCACGCTTCTGTGCTTTCTCCATTGTCAATTCAGCAACGGCTTTGTGGAAAGCATCCTCTGTGATTGGAGTTGCCTTTCTCAAGAAATCAGCAAGTTCCGCATCGACCTCACCAGCAGGATCATTTCCTGTGAAGAATTTAGGAAGCGTCATAAAGCCATCCCAAGAATAAGGAATTCCCTCAATCATATAGTATCCACTACCATCTACACCAATGTCCGCAGCGACCTTTGTGTGCAAAGAAGAAGATTTCTTTTGGAGAGCTTTTTGTACTTGCTTTGTGTATGATGCTGGATATCCATAGGTATCTTTGTCGTAACTCCTAGCAAGAAGAATCTGCTTGGCGACACTTTCAAGATATTCTTGAGTTGGATTGTTTTCAGAGCCAACATCAAGGTTCTGTTCAACATTCTCCATAATGTGTTCAAGGAAATCATCTTTGAACACAATCTCTCCACCTTTCATAGTTGTTCTGAGTGGGAAAGGTTGAATGAAATCAGGCATACCCATAGCGGTTCTCGCCTCTATATATCCTTGTATCTGATTCAATTGTGTTTGCTCGTATTCGTACAAGTCTTTGATAGAAGGGAAGAACTTTGCTGTCTTTGAAACCAAAGAAGCAACTTGTGCGACCGACATCGCTCCCGATTCCAACTTAGCAATCGCCTCTTGTATGGGGGCGATAACCTTGTTGAACTCAGATTCCATTTGTTCTTTGTGCTTTGGTTTGGCATCGTCAATCAATTTGGACTGAATCTCAGCGATAGTCTTTTTCAGATTTGATGCCAAGTCACCCGCTTGTCTTTTATCCTCCAACAACATAATGTCTTCTACAGATTTTGCCATCCCCTTTAAGTACTCTGTGTATGAATCAACATTTCGTTGCTTCTCGTACTCTTTGTGCAATCGTTCTTTTGCCGCTGCCATTACGGGTGTTGTGATTTGCACCTCTCCAACAAGACCTGACTTATATCGAACAGAAAATGTGACATCACCATAAGCCACAGGAGTGGGTTCCTCATAGCGATTCTCAATCCTTGTAGCGATTTCTCCCCCTTGCATTTCTACTTGTTGTCGCAGGGTTTCAAAGATTTCTTCAAAGTTGCTCAAGTCTTTATCCACAACAATTGTGAAACGAACAATATCACCCAAACGAGATATGTCTTGGTCGTACTTAGCAATCTTCTGAATCGCTCTGTCAGCACCTTTGATTGGTCCAATTGTGACAACAGGAGTTTCAGGATCAGGGATAGGTGGCTGTAGCATTTCAACAACTTGTTCTAGGGCTGCTTCCAACTCCATATCATCATAACCCGTCTCACCACTCTCTTTTGCCCGTTGAACCAATACACGAAAATCTTCTAGTTTATTGTTGGCAGCGGTATACCAAGTGAATCCACTAGACTTGACTTTCCCATCCTCAATCTCTAATTCAAATGGTTTGAACAGCTCTGAAAAATCAATGTCTGTTGAGTTTGTTTTCTCAATGAGGTCTTTCCAAATGTCTTTCTGTTTTTTGTCTAGTTTAGAAACCATCTCAAAGTCTTTGGGATTTTGATTGTCCAATGTGCTTTGAAGATCATTGATGATAACAGAACCCGTTTCTACCTTAAAAACATCTGCAAAAGAATCCAACATCTCTCGTTGTTCTTTTTGCCATTTTTGTGCCTCAAAGGACGCAGGTTTGATCTTTACGGTTTCCCCATCGACTACTTTTTCTTCGGGCTTGCCAAGAACCTCTTTCATAAAGGTTTCGGTGAGCTCTTTCTCAACCGTTGATGTGAAAGCCAAAATCTGTTGCTCTCGTTTCACACCACTTTTTTCGTCAATTTCACTCTCAAGAAAATCAATGGCTTCCGCAATTGTCGTTTTTTCCTTGAGAAAATCAACCGAACGAGTTTTTAAGCCATCAGGCAAGTAAGAATCTAAGTTTGTTGATACACCTTTTTCAGGAAGATCATTATATTGCTGAATGATCCTTGTACTACTTTGGAGATGAATCAATTTCTCGTCATTGGTTTGAGCTGAAATCTCGTCCGATGTATCTCGCTTGAAAAAGTTCAAGAAAGTGTTCTTGAAAGTCTTGCCCTCATCCTCGTATTTGCCTTTCGCATATTGAACATAAACAAGAAGAACAACGGCAAACCCTAAGACATCAATTTGCTTCTGACCAATAATATCTCTCAAAGGAGAAAACGCGGCTTTGTTCTCTGCGATCAAGCGTCTGACCTCTCTCTTGTTTGGTTTCCAATGCTTTTTCCATTGTTGTCCATTAGAGGCTTGTTGTAGAATGTAATCCGCAATTATGAAATATGTACCGATAATCTTTGTGTTTCTGCTTCCAAATTTACTATGGTGGAAAATCAACTTGCCACCATCTATTTCATATCGAGGAATACCATCGGTCTTTCGTATTTCTAACTCAATCTTACCCCTTGTCTTTAATTTGGGAGAGGCTGCAAGGGCTCTTTCAATATCTTTCAAAGAGCTCGAAGGGAGATCTTTCGTTTCAAATTTTAACATAATATATACTCCAAAAAAAAAATGATAACTATTCGCGGTTTTCAAATACTTGCATACAAAGGGCATACTTGGAGTTCTTATTGAACCCCCCATCTTCAAGGATGGTGTCTTTATCCCAATATTCCATACAAGTATCCAATCTGTGCTTACTGTTGGTGATATGACTAATGTTTTCACATTCTGCTTGTGTCGCACCCTTGTCTAAACCACGATTTTGCATACGACAGAACATCTCTCTGCAAAGCAAATCACCATTCTTCTCAATATAGGTAGTAGAACAAGCATCTTTCAGGAGGTCTTGGTCGGTCAAGTTGATCATCACTTGCTTTTGTCCATCTGCCAATGTGTCTTTCAAGCCACCGATTGCTTTCACCAGCTCTGTTGTTTCTTGTGTTCTATCTTTGTTCGCTTCTTGTATTCCCCAAATGGTACCGCCTGTAACCAAACTACCACCCAAGAAACAAAGAATACCAATTGTTAATGGATCCATAATACGCTCCTTAATATTCATTAAAGTTTACCCACCAAGAACTTAGCAAAATCTCTTGGCAACTTGTTAGAGAAAGCTGCTGCCTTAATACCATCAACGACCACAGAAACATCTCCGTATTTCTTGCCATACTTGTTTGCCATTTCCTTTGCGAGGTTTTTCCAAGTCTTTTCATTGAAGAATTTGTTGTCACTCCACTCTTTACGAGTCATACAACCATTTCCTAAGAGGGAATTTTGTAAGAAATCTTGTACCATTTTTGGCTTGATCTTGCTTTCGGTGTGGAGCAATAGACAAGCGGCATCAAGATATGGGATATCTATTTTCTTGACACTCCCTGCTTTCTCCAACTCCAACATCTTTTCAAGGGCGCTACCGAGCTCTATCATAGTGGCATTGAGAGTGCTGTAATGATTCTCCAACAAGAACACACCTCTTGAACCCCTTGAGGCTCTCATTTCATCACCATTCAACAACTCGTCTTTCTGTGCCTCAACCTCATTTTCAAGATCTTCCATTTCTTGCCAAAGGTTTTCTTGTTCTTGTCTGAGATTTCCAAGATCCATAGTCTGTTGGAAAGTTTTCAATTGTTCATTCAACTCTCGGCGTTGTCTATTGTAAAGGGCTCTCTGTCTTTTTGATGCTTTCCCTCTCATCTTTTTCAATTGGCGAATCTTATCAACCAATTCTTGTTCTAAGGAGGAGAGATTCCCACTTTTTCTCTCATAGAAAGCTCGGATTTGTTCCAAAACTTGAAAGTAATCGTTTTCGGCTTGCTCAAGATCGGCTTCTCCTTGATCAATGCTCGACTCAAGTTCCATTCTACGAGCTTCCATTTGGGCTTGAAACGCGGGATCTTTGTAGATTGAAAAAACCATTGGTTCTTCTGTCACAGAAAGCAACCCTTTTACGGATTCATCAAAGGCTGAAATAATTTCGGAGAAAGACATAGATGTATCGTCAAAGACATCATTCAAATCCTCTAGTGCAACAGAAAGAGTGCTCTCACTCGCATCAATATCCTCAATCAAAGTGGTGAGTTGATCACGAGTACTTGTGAGTGCTTTTCCCTTTGGTCGAGAAGAATTACTATCATCAACGACCTCTCGTAAGTTCTTCGCTATTTCTTCTAAGGTATCAAGAAATCCAACAAGTTCATTGAAAGGATCAAGGATTGTTTGATCGTGAATATCTTCAAGGGAGGCAAAACCCAAATCCTCTAAAACGATTTTCATATCCTTATCAGGAATCGCACGATTATCTACAATTTCTACCTTGTTCAAGGTGCAATCATTTTGGCGAGCAACTTTTTTATTTCGCATTTCTTTTCTCCAATAGATTTTCTCTTATTGATTCATATAAAAGAGTTATTGATCTAGCCCTTTAATGGAATGACCTCAGGAAGCCCTTGCTCTTTCCAATTATCTACTCCCATCTTGTCCCAAAAGAACTTGATAGCAGATTTCCCAAACTCAATGAGCTTGTTCTTAGCAAGAATTATAATCTGAAAAACAGGGGCGATGAACATCAACCAATTCCCTGTGATCTTTGTGAGAAGGGAACCCGCTGCAGGACCGAACAATGTGATACTTGGAAAGGCGGCACCCAAAAAGATGGAGATAATCAACCCAACACCACTCTCAGGTAGAGAGGCGAAAAGTTCTCTCCAAGAAATCAAACCCAACATCCCTTTGGCGATGCCTGTGAAATCCCAAGAAATCTCGGTCACATTGATCCAAATGTTGAAGAAAACATAGGCTTTGAGAGGTGTTCCCACAAGGTTTGAAAGTTTGCCATCTAGGAAAGTCTGAATGACATTCTTGAAAAACTCAGTGATTTTTCCGTTGCCATTACCACCAAACTTGCCCATAAACTTTTGAGCAAAGGCTTTCGCCTTATCGAGGAGAGGCTTGACCTTTTCTTGATACACTGTAGAGTTGGTCGCCAAAGAGGTTCCTTTCTCCACCACTTGATTGAAAAGAGCTGTTTGACCGCTGACAGCAGAGAACACCTTTGCAAAATCCCCGATTTGCTTTGCGAGTCCTTTCCCAAAAGAGATCAAAGACTTGCCTCCTTGTTTGAAAAAGTTCCACACCTTTTTTGGCAACTCGGCAACCAATCCAATGAGAGAGGTCGATTTGATACCCAACATTTTCTTAAATTCTTCCCAATATTTAGGGGCTTGCTTGAAAGCCCCCCAAATGTCTTTCACTTTCTTGGTGATGTCTTTAATGCCAATGCCCAATCCTGCGATTCTCCCCATAATAGGAGAGGCGAAGGCTTCTAGGAGTTCCACAGAGAACTCTCTACGAACTCGTTGAGCACTCTTATTCAAAGATGCCGTTCTTATGTTTGAAATATCCGAATAGGCAATTTCGCAAGCCTTACGAATCATATATCTATCAGCAATACGAGAGACAGCAGTCATATAATCTCCAAAGTACATTTCTATGACAAAGGAGATATAAAGAGATTATCAAAGATAACACTGTAGCGAGGCGTTTTCTGACACCACAACCTTTGTTTCTTGGACACCTAATCTATCAATTGTCATATTATATGACACAGTACCAGCGGGCACAGGGAGTCTTTCTTTCAATTGTACGATGCTTGGTGCAACTCGAACTTGTGTTCCACCGCCATTCACAAAGCCAACACTCCCTCCATTTGATCCAAGAACATCTTGGAGTCGATAGGAGGCTTCCATATTGACACCCTCTTGAAAGGTCAAGATTTCTCCCTCCGTTGCCAATGACCAATCTTGGCAAGTGTCTGTCAAGACATCTCCACTCACAGAGGCATACCCACTCAATCCCGTTGGACTTGTTGTATAGTATCGAGCTGTTTCTTCATCTCCAACAAGAATAGATTTGACAGAGGACACCTCATAGGGTTTGTTATCTACATATAGAATCGCACCCACTTGCACATTTGAGAAAGACCTATTGGGATCTGATAGATAATGTCTGTCGGACAACACTACTCCATCTCCCACAATGTTCTTCACTCCCAAACAGAACTTTCGGATATCGTCATAGTAGTACATATCTTGTTGTAGGAACATCTCATCTTGAAAGAGGTACCCAAAGACCTCTCGAAACACATGGCGATATTCAAAGAGTGTATGAGCGGGTTTGAGTGCGTCTAGGATGACCGACACATTGTAATGGAGCTCGAAAGGATTCTTTGGAAAAGATGTTCCCCCATCTTTCTCCACATTGATCTCAAAGGTGTATTGGTCGTCAAAGCCCCACGCAGAATTCTCAATGTGACTCGCAACGGATTTTTCTATTACGGTCATATCTGCGTCTGTCAATAACCCCGCACCCTCCTCAATGGTTTTCTTAGTAGAACCTTGTATGAGAAGCACAACCATTCTTTGCAAGAAATCTCTGTAAGCCACATCCCCATCAACGATTGGGGGCTGGAGTAAGTTCTCGTCTATTTTAGGAAAGACCATTGAACCCAACAAACTCCACATAAACTCCGACCTTGTGAATCCATAGAGAGTATCCAAGCCAACACTCTGTGCAGATATTTGAACCCTCGCCAATGATTCTGCCATAGCCTTGAATTGTAGTGTGTAGAAAGGTCCTGTTTTCTGAGCGACATAGTTGCTCGGTAGCATCCGAAGAAACCTTTGCATAATGTACTCGGTTTCTTCTTGAACTTTCTTCTCGTACTCGTGACCCTCCTCCTCTAAGGGGCTTGGATTCTGTGGGAGTCCTGTCTTGAAAGGATTACTCATTAGTATGTTCCTCTCGATATGTTCCTAGTTTGAAGGGCTACATCTTCATCGTAGGTGATTGTCAGATTGCCTAGTGTATGGTATTCCGCATTGATTGGATCAAGATTCTTCACCGCCGAATCGTAAGCAACATAATAAGTCGCTTTCAGATTTCGGAGTTGAATATCATCGCTGGGTGCCAAAGAAACCATCACTCGGTTTTTTGTCAGTTCTTTTCTTCTTTCTTGACGGTCATAGATATCCACATACCCTTGATCAATGAGTGTTTGGTCGTCTGTGTATCCCAAAATAACAGCACCACCATCCCCAATAATGAAAGAACGATTCGGTGCAGTAGAGAGCGCTGAGGCAGCAAGAACATTCTCTGCGGTGGATGTCAATCTATCTACATTTACCAATAGAGAATCGTCTATAAAGACACCTCGAAAATCTTCACCGACACCGCCTGTGTCGTAGGTCGCAAAATCCAATGGATCTTGTATCAGATAAACAGATGCCTTTGCCGTTGAGAGTTGAGGCAATAACAATGAATCATTGATCTGAGAGGTTGCCAATAACTCTCGAACCACAAGGGCATTTTCTTGTCGAGTCATCCTTGAGAGAGGAACAACAACATAAGAAACACCACTCACAGAATCCACAACCTCAATGATATCCGATTGACGAATGGGATCTCCCATATTCAAGTTGTTGAAAAAGTTTTGTAGGTTCGTTCGTACAGATCTATCTACGGAAGCTGGATCTGCCCCTGTGACAAGTGCGACTGTCATTTCAAGATCAATTGGTACCTCAATCGCACCTTTCACCAACACATCGGCGGTGATGTGTTTCATTTCATCAACCTTGTCTTGGATTGCTTTCAAAGAAGAATTGACAGTGTAGGTGACCGTAAAGGCTTCATCGTATTGATAAGAGAATAGAACTGTTTCTCCTGACTTGATTTCACTATTGTCCGTTCGTTTGATACCAAGAGGAGTGACACCATCTCCCAAAACGAAAGTGTAATCGGAAATGCCACTTGGGTGACTTGGAGATCGGTAGGTGATTAGTCCATCTAGGCTTTTTACGACCAATGTGAGTGGATCTGCACCAAGATTGCCAACATACTCTGAATAGTTGCCTAGCAAGGTATGTTCTTCGTCTGTCGCAAAGAGAGGTTGCCCTGAGGGAACTCTGTTCCCCTCGTCATTTGTATAGCCATTGATTTTCAAGAGCGCATTGGTCTTTGTAGAGTAGCCCTCCGCCAAAGGTGCGGTTGGAATGATAAGGTCGTAAGCACTCGTAGGCAAGATTCCACTGATTGTTCCTTGAACCGAAACGATTTCTTTTGGAGGTTGTCGTGTCAATAAAAACTCAGAACCCTCTTGTCGCCTGTAATCTCCAAAGAGGAGATGCCCATAGGAAACACTTGGTTGTACCACATCTGACGAAAGTTGAATGGTGTTGTACGAAAGAATCTTCACACCTGTCAAATCAAAGGTTTCTCCTGTGCTTGCATTACGGAAAGAGAATCCCGCTTCTTCATTGTCCAACATCTCAAGGATGGGAGATTCCTCAGAAAGTTCAGAATCACCAGCTCGGAAAATAAGATTGGCTGGAGAACCCACTACCTCAAATTGGATGTCTTTTGCGAGTTTATATTCAAAGGCGAAAGTGTCCGTAACCCTAGAGAGATTCTCCCCTCGAATCCAAATATCCACTTTTCCACCACGATGTACATTGTTCTCATCCAAATCTCTCTGCATTAGGTCGTGACCTGATGGAACAATCTCCACATTACGCACTCCCACAATGTCAGCGGCAAGTTGTAGATAGCCTCGCTCTGTTCCTGTATCAACACTCGCCAATGCGTTCATTGTTCTTCGAGCAAGTTGTGCGTTGGTTTCTTCGTCTTGTCCTCCAAAGAAAGCGGCTTTGTTTGTGACACTCAAACTCCTTGCCGCTATGGAAGAAATCACTCCCGAAGAAACATTTCCCTTTGCACCCAATTCCACAGCTTCGGCGGTGATGTCTATCTCCCACACTTTTGAAACAGGGTTATAGTAGGTCGCAAGTTGATCCACAAACATATTCACATTCTGAGTTGTACGAAAGGAAACACCCCCTCCTTGTAAAGGAGTTCCACTTGGAAGATAGATTGTTTGTGTTGGTCTTGTTCTTGTGAATACGGTCACTCTCCCAATGGCGTTACGACCATTGTGCCGAATGACACCAAAGTTCTGAGCTCTTTGGTCAAACATCTGATTGATCATTGTCTGAACTTGAGATGGAATACGGAGATTGAAAGCGGTCTGCAAGGCTCTCTTGTATAGAGATTGATTGACCTCTTGTGATTCCCCTGTATTATTTGGATCATCTAAGACAAGGAGTGTCGCCAAAGATTGAGAACGATGTATGAAATCCAAGATGAATCTCATTCTCTCCACCTCTGAGGCGAAAGGTTGGATGACCGTGTCCGAAATGACAGAATTTGGCTCAACTCGGAGATTGGGTTGGGTTCTCAAAATACTTGAGATGAAATTATCTCGAACATCTTGTCGAGTGACCTGTGGGAGATTGGCAACACTTGTTGTGATACTCAAAGGTTTCCCAACCACCTCTGCGGAGAAAGGACTCTCAAATTGAAGATTGAGTGTCGGATCATAAAAGACAGATGTCGCCACATAGTAAATAGGATCGGTCACAGACAAAGAAGAAAAAGAACCATTTGGAACGGTCGCAGGAGAAGAACTCCGACCTGCCTTTCTGAAATGCTTGAAAGAGAATCGTTGTTTAGTATCAAGTGCCTTGATAGAAACGGAAGCTCGAATGGTCTTGGTTGTTTCAGGAATCTCTGAGAGGGAAACCAACTTCTGTTGGAGAATCTCGCCTAGTTGTGTTCTCTGTTGGGAGGCGATGCCAAAAAACAAGGGATCGGTGACATGATTTCCCTCATCATTCAAAAGGATGTCCTCATCAAGTTCAATGGATGTGATTTCGGTTTCTTCTTGTAGGGATATTCCTGAGATAACTCGGTTCAGATTGACACGAATGTATCCTGATGCACCACCCCCTGAATCCAATGAGGCATAAAAGTTGTAGCCAACGACATAGGGTGAATCGACACCATCACAGAACACCTCAATGTGTGTGTCGAACTTTTCAAGGGAGATGTTCGTTGGAGGTTGTCCAACGACGGAAACACTCGCTTCTTTTGAATAGGTGATGTGTATTTCACAAGGGGGTGTCACATCTCCATTCGACAAAATAGCCCGAATCAAAATGGTATTGACACCATCAACCAGCTCAAATCCCTCAGGATAGACACTAGGATTTGGAAAAGACCAAGAAGAATCCTCAAAGACAATAAGGTCAGGATCTGCCACAAAAGACGAACCTCTAACAGATACTTGCACATCTATTGTATTGGGAGGGAGTATTCCCGATAAGAATTGCTCGGAGAGTGTTGTGTTGTAGATAAACTTTTCTCGGTATGCTCCATCGAAGCCTAATATAGTGGGTGTCATTATCGTACTCCAAGCGACAATCCATTTGTTCCAGCAAGTGCTATTGCACTTGGGGCGGTATAGACTATCGACAATGATATAGGTTGTTGAGAGGCGTTCTGTACGGTCACCTCAATCAAGAAAGCGGTAGGATCATTCTCGTGTGGAATGACCGTAACATTGAGAACATTCAGCAATCTCTCTTTTTGAGTGACCGTTTGGTATTTGCTTTGGGATGTTTGGGCTTTCTGAACAATCCGTAAGGCATCATTGATCTCAAATCGCAAAAAGTTTTGAACCCCCATAAGAGCCTTTGAACCAATGGCATCCAACAAGCCTGTCCCATAGAATCTGAAAAAAGGATTTGAACCTTTCTTTGTCAGCAAGGCTTTCAAACATATTTGGTAGAGCAAGTTCTCGTCCGTTATGGTTTGCAGCTCTCCATTGGAGTCTACTCGAAAATCGTTCTCCACATAGGTCGCACCACAACGCAAACATCTCTCCGCTGGAGTAGAGTAGGTCACCTTGAGAATTGGATTATTCTTCAAAGGCTGTACGAACTTAGGATATCGCTCATTGATTTTATTTGGAACTCGTTCCATTCGCCAAGCGGGATAGAGTGTCTTGCCCTTTGCCGTAGAACAGAAATCAAAACCCAATGCTTGACGAGCACTCCCTGTTATTTTTATACGACTCTCTCCTCCTCTCGATTGTCTTTCAACAAATACAAGATATCCCTCATAGTTGGTCGCCTCTATGTTTTTGAAATGGGCGTTGAGAATATCCACAAGATTGTTCGTAGAGATAGACTTAGATACGGGCAACTCAATGGTATGTGTTTCTGTGTTAGAAGAAACCACAAGTGTTGTTTCGTACTTTGGTATTCGGTAGCCACCCGAAAGGCTGCTTTGCAAGAAGGCTTGTGTGTGCAATCCACTTGGAGGAACAAGATACTTGTCATCCACTAGAACCTGAACCGTACCCGTAGAGGCGACAGGTTGAGAGATGAGCATACCCATCCGATCCGAGTCCAATGGCACTCGTTCTTCTTGGATTAAATGTGGGCAAGGAAACCCTATTTGAAAATCAAAACTCATACTCTGTTTCCGATATAGAATGATTAGTTATCTTCTTCATCTTCTTCTGCTCCAATTGCATTGAATTGTTCAATGCCCTCTTGGATAGCATTTCCGATATCTTCTCCCAAAACAGAACCCTGTTCAAGAATAGAACCTTCAACATCTGCACCACCGAAAAGAGATCCAAAATCAGAAAGAGCCTCCCATCCATTTTGGAGAGTGACACCACTTGAGCCATCAGGAACAGGATTGCCTCGTAGAGCCTCTTGTCGTAATCTCCAATCTTGGAGTTGTAGTGTAGATTCCCCTTTCACATAATCTGCGATATTGAGATCAGAGCTGAGGACTTGGTTTGTGACTTGGAAACCATAACTCTTATCAAGGGCGACCGATCCCGCTGCACCACTACATTGGAAAGGAGCATATTCTTTGTCTAGTTGAGCAAGAGAAATAGGAACATTCTCCGTAGAAACCCCATAGTCCGAACCATACTCGGTCGTCAGTTTTAGGATATCATTCGCAAATTGAAGCTGAAACATCGCCGCCACTTGACCTTCTTGTGTGGGGCTCGACTTAGCGTATGTAAGAATCTTTTCTCCCGTAAGAGTGCCATTGTCCAAAGCCTCTTTTAATTCTTGAGGTATCCCACCATCCATTGTTGCGACAGTGGAGGGATTATCGGTGATACTCTGTGCCAAAACCTCTGCAAGACCTAATCTTGTATTCCCTGAAACCTGAGCCTCTTGAGAAATATTGCTGTTTGCAAGGAATATATCCGAAATAGCCGTTTCGGGATCTTGTGCCTCTGCGAGAGCATATACGAAATCAAACATCTGTTCGGGATTCAAGTTTGCCCAATAATCAGGAGTGGTGGCGAGAACTTGAGAGAAAGAACGAAGATTGAAATCTCGCCCATAGGCGTATGTTCCAAAATGTTCAAAACCCTTGTTATCCGACACAGGAAGAACAGGGGAGTAATACCATTCCCCCGCATTGTCTAGGTTTTCTATTTCTTGCTTTTGGGGGATAGCCATATCGACCGAGCTGTTGTCGTAGTTGTACAATATTGATTTTGCGGCTTTGTCGTAGGATTCATCTTTGCCATAGCCAAATATGGAGGAGAAATTCGCTGTTTGAAAATAACTTATCCAAAAGTCATACATAGAGGTGACAAGTGCTTTCCTTGTCGCACGAAAATCTTCTTGAATATCCTCAAAAGAAACATTGGGATCTACGAGTCTTGTCCTCAAGTCTGTTTTGAACCCATCTAGCATTTCTTTGTCAATCGCCTTAGACACAAACTCAAACTTTGTCTTAATGAAATCCAACATTTGATCAAAGGTCGCCATAATGATTCTTTCCCCTATGGCGATACTCTCTATGTCAGAAAACCCCCCGTCCAACAAATAGCCTGCATCAAAAGGCACTTGTACAATAGGAATTGGAGTGTTGGTTGTTTCTCCTGTATAGTCAGGCTCAAATCTCCCGCGTCTTGTGGCGTACGCCCCCGTATAGGTCTTTGCAAGGATTCCATCTAACTCTTGTTGCCAAGTACCTTGTTCCTTTTCGGGGATATATTCCCCAAAGACTTGAACTATCTTTGTCAAAAAGATTTTTGTTCTCTCAACAACCCCCTTAAACTCCAAGCCACCATGTTGAAAAGATGTAAGGTCCCTACCCCAAAAAATCTCTCTAAATTTATCCCATCGGCTCTCCGCTGTTGCGAGAATAGAAAGACTTTTGAATTCATATTTCAAGAAATGCTGTCCGCGCCCCGCTCGTGGGATAGCAAACATAATTGTTCTTATTTGTGATGTCGGAATTGCCTTGTAATATTCACTTGAACCTTCAATCGGAGGAAACTTGTCGGCATCCGTTGTGCCTCTTGGCACAAGAACCTTGATGCCATATTCCGTTAGATAGATAGGATCGTTCCCATTTGTTTTGGGATCTCTGTTCGGAACACTAATTCGGAGAGTGCCATCCCCATTTGGGAGAACCTTTGTTGTTGCTAGTGGCGTTTTCAATTTTTGTGGTGCAAGGAGTGTGTTTGTGACCTCAATCTTGCCATCTATATACACCCTTGATTCATACACTTGGGATTGACCTTGAAACATCGCATAGTTTGGGTGTGTCTTTGGGATCGCATCGGTGTAGTAGCGATATGCTCCGGGTTGCATATCGTCAGGTCTGAATGAACTTTTCATGAAGCTCATCGCAGATAGGTAATTCTGTATGGGCGTTCGGTCTTTCCCGAAAGGGGTGTTCAACTTTGTTTCTCGATATCTGTCGAGAGTCGCAAGGAATAAAGTGAAAACACTCTTGCCCAAAAAGTTATTTCGTTGATTAAACTTTGCTTGAACCACCTGTAGGTCATCTCGGATATGTTCTTCATCTTTGTAAAACAAGTCTTGATCTACCATATTGCTGCCGCTCAAATTGTTCGAGAACAACTCAGGACTATCTTTGTACAATTGCATATAAGAGCTGGTTTCCCCACGATTCCAAGAACTTGTTGTTTCTCTCGCTCTCTCTGTTGCCACAAAAAGAATCGCAAAAATCTCCTCCACTTGTGAGAAAGTCAAAGACTCACTTGGGATTCCACTTTGATCGTAAAAGAAAACTGTGTCTGTGAAACCATCTGTACTACTTTGTCCTAGAGAGATCAAACCCTCCTCTGCTAAGGCTTGAAGAAAAACACGCGTTTGTTCTTGGTTCTTGTTACCCCCTGCTGAACTCCCTTTGAGATTCAAAGCAGAACCCATCACCTCTGCGGTGATTTCCCCTGAAGCAACCCATAGAGGATTCAAGAGATGAACATCAAGTGCCATTACGACATTTGGTAAGCCCATTAACTTAGGCAACCCTTCGTTGTTTCTTGTGTAGAGAGGACGAGAAGCTCGGTAGATATTCTCTAGGTCTATGTCATTGAGAGTTGGTATTTGGTCGTCTTTCACTACCATAGGTGGGAAAAACTTGGCTCGCTTTGCTATCAAACCCAAATCGGTAGTACATTCCCCACCGAAAGAGAAAGAGTGAGAGATGCTATTCACATAATAGAAACAATCAAAGGGTTCGATATACACAGGGAAACCCAATTTCATTTCAGGTCGGAGAGGAATAGAAACACTCCCCGATTGAACCTCTTTATTTTCAAGATAGAGTCTGTTGATGCAAGCGTAATAGATACTCTTTGGATCAGTGAAGAAAGTGGTAGAGAAATCTGCCTCTCTCCAACCATATTTGGCAACCAATTTCCAATCAACATACATTCCTCGATTCTCGTACTCCGAACCAAGTAATGAACCCCAATTGGCAAAGTAGCCCCCTGTTCCTTTCATTACGGTCGCGGTGGGTTCGCTTTCTGTATTGTCGAAAGAAATGATGTCTATCGCCTTGATGGTATAAACCCTACTGTCGCTCGTATCAAGGTTGTAGAGAGGGGGCTTGAATACATAGTCGCCATTCATATCAATGTAGAACTCAAAACCACTCTCTGTGCAAACCGTACTTGCGATGTCCATCTTGGTTGTGACCTGTGCCTCAAAGATATTCACTTGCCCCATTGAGCTCAGCTCTTGTGCAAAGGCTGTTTGAGCTGCAATATTATCACCCCCCAAACCTTGATCTCCTTGATAAGAACCATCTTTGTAGAGAGCGAAAGCCGATTGTTGGACATAGAACAAAGAGGATGTGGGAAAGGCATAATTTGGATTTGCGGCTCGAAGAACACCGAGCAACTTAGATATCCTAAATTTAGAATCCCCCTTGCCCTCTCCAAGACTCAACCAAGAACTCGCGTTCTTCGCCAAACCCTCATCTTTCACAAGGGCGGGATCAGCGACCGCGAGTTGTTCTAATGTCGTAAACTGACGACCATCTGCCCCATACATTTTCAACTTGGACATTGGTTGTTGGAAGCGTTTCGCCCAATACCACCCTGTCACATCCCAAAAGCTGTCTTGGTAGAGATCGGACTTGATACCAATGTTTGTGAAATCACCCAAGACGAAATCTTGAGCACCCGCATCCCCATGCTTGCTTGAGTACAAATCAAAGATAACGCTGTAAGCATTTTGACGAACATGTTTCCCTCCCACAAAGTTCATTCTCGTTCGGTCACCCGAAACCTTTGAACCAAGAGCCGATGGGTTGGTATTGATGTTCTGATATTGCCAAAAATGAAAGAGGTCAGCGGCACTCATTGAACATTCGTAGAATCCCCCTCCAAACGAGAAAGAGGTTTCTGTCACCACACCATGAAAGACTTGATAATAGGGTTTCATTGGAATGTCGCTTTCAGAGGTGTCGCCTTGTGCTTTCACAAGTTCTTGTGTTGAGAAAAAGCCTCTCATATAGATATGGACTTCTATTCCGGGATGGAGAACGAATTTGTTATCTCGAAAGAGGCACGCGTATCTGTTTGTTGGTATCGACATAGAAATAGATACATTGGCGGGCGATGTGTCCGTAGAGTTAGAAACGGTCACACTTGTGATTAAATCTTGTAGGTCAATGTTTCCTGAACAACCCGCACAAGAGGGGTACGAGGTTTCTCCATTGAACTTTACGATCATATCAGGAACAAGTCGTCTGATTTCCTTGTTCTGTACGGTCTTTGTCCAAGTCCCTGCAAATGGTCTTTTATGTATGCTCATAGAAAGAAATCCTCCCCATTTGGATTGTATAGTGGTGCCACTATACCTGAATCATCCGAAACATCCTCCATTTGAGAAACAATGAACGAGATATCGAAAGTCAGCATATTGGGTGTTTCATCTCCATACGAGAACTCAAAACTTTCAATCATCCCTCGATAGATCATTTGGTCGTATCTTATGACCAAGCCACCCACTCCCAAATGTGCCTCTGTGTCAAAAATGGTGTCGTAAAGCAAAGCAGAGTTTTGATACACTTGAAAGATTTTCATAAAGTTCTGCCAAGCCGCCGAGAGCTTCTTGCTGGCATATTGGAGTCCTGATGGTGTGTTGCTATCACTCCCCCAAAAATGTCTTTCTTGTCCAGCGATGAAACCCCCCGTTTGAAAGCTGAAAGAGATGGTAGGTTGTTCTTCACCCCACGCACGAAAGATACGATTCTTTCTTGTACGGGCAGAGAAATCTTGAACTTTTGTATATGTGACCGACATCGAATTGGGATTCACAAGAACTTGGAGCTCAGGGATATTCGCTAGTCGCAATAGTTGAACGACATAATTACTAATCTGTGTCCGACCAATGAAAGACGCATCAGGATAGTCTTGGTTTTGTTGGAAAGCACTCTCTTGCACAAAGCCATCCGATGTATAATTGCCGTTGCCCATAACATCAGCGAAAGCATTACCCAAGTTGGTGATATCTTGTTCAAAAGAAGCCCCCTCACCCCCCACACGCAAGGTTGGAATCAAGTCTTTCACATCAGCAGGGAGTTCAAACCCAATCGTAAATGGGGAGAATTTCCTGAGTTGCTCTGAGCCCCCATCAATGGGTTTCCCCACTTGTGGTTCGTAAGACAAATCAAATCTTCTTCCTGTTTCTATCAAATCCCAAGTCACCGCCACCTCTTGTAGGGAGGCACCCGTTACGACCACCTCGTAATCTGACTCAAAAGTTTGGGAGGGTTCAGATGGTTGTCCTCCGACAATCCCCATTTGATCCGTTATTGTTGGCTTTCCCATTAGAACCTCACCGATAAATCTTCATAAGGAAGAAAAGTTAAATGTTCCTCTGTATCCACTGTAAAGTTGGCTTGGAGATCTAACTTGTAGGGAGATTCAGCACTTTCCGTTACGGTGAAGCTCGTAAACCACCCATAGTAAATCACATTATCAAAGTAGAGAGAAATGATTCCCGCTTGAATCACTTGACCATTGATACCATACACCATCCCATTACTATGAAACAAAGCAAGAAGATCAAGATACTTGTCATAGGCGATAGTCTGTCGTCTTGTGCCACCATAATCAGGATTTGTGATAGCACTCACTCCCACATAAGGTCGAATGAACGCACCACTATTCATTGACATAGATATCTCTTGGGCATCATCACCCCAAACTTGTTCTACGAACCCACCCATTGTTTGTATTCTCGATATTGTCTTGGCGTAGTTGATAGAGAGCTCATTTGGATTCACATGGAATACAAATTTCACTCCCTCAGGCAACATTGAGGTTCTCCTGTCGGGAGCAAGGACATCAAGTACAACGGGCTTGCGACCAAGTCCATTGTATTCATCGTTTGGGTGTTCAAATGCACTAGGTATTCTCATATTATGCTCTCACTCCACCACCATAAGGTGTTGTTCCCATCGCACCTGAACCTTTCTTGCTCTTTAGGGTGCTTGCGATAGATTGGGCGATGTGTTTATCTCCAGCATTGACAAAGATGTTGATAACATCACCACCCCCTCCACTAGCCATCGCCTTGTCGAAGGGACCATTGGGTTTCCCATACAATAGGGCATCTTGATCGTGGATAGGTGTGATCGTACCTCGACCGAAAGCATCTCCTTGATAAACGAAATCTTCTACGGGGGGTGCTCGTCTTGCATAAGAACCAGCACTAATCAAACCCATACCAACGAGAGTGTCTCGCCTCTTATTGTACTCATCGGGAGTCATTGTTTCGTCCGCACCCACTTTATCGAAAAAGCCCTCCGCTGCACCTGAGCCTCCCAAACCATGAACACTTTTCTTTTTCCTTTCTTCTTCCAAGACTTTCAAGGCGGTGGCTCTGTCCGTACCCAATGCTGTGGCTAAGTCCATTGATTCTTGGTAGGAGAGCAAGGCTTGTACCGCAGTTGTTGTTCGGTCGGAGGCTTTCTCTAGGGTTCCATCTTTGCCTGTGTTCTTAGCCGTTTCCTCTGACTTTGTGAGAGTATTCACCAAAGTTTCAGCGTCTTTTTCAGAACCCTTGAGAAGATCTTCCATTGAATCTGCAACGGTCACAGTTTCCTCTCTATACCTACCCGTTGGAACCTGTTCAAACTCCCCGCCTACTTTTCTAGTTTCATATACCTGATACTGCCTTGTTTCTTTTCTCCCAAATTCCTTGTGGCGAACATCTTTTGTCAATTTATTCATATACCCCATCATTTCTTCGTCAGTGTCACCATAATCATCAAAGAAACCAACACCTTGCGATGGAGCTCGGCGCATAGCGGTATCTACAAGACGCTTTTGTTTTGATATTGTGCCTAGTTGTTCTTCAATTTTTGCTTTTTGGTCGTCTGTTAGATCTTTGTTCGTTCGGAGTTCTGTTTTCAAGGCTGTTTCTTGTTCGGTCAAGTTCATCTTTCTGTCTGACATCTTTGACACAAAATCTGTGAGAACCTTAGCCTCACCCTCATCTCTCCCCATTGACATCCAACCCGTAAGGAGTGTGTAGATGTTATCGAGAATCGCACCGATGGTGTTCTCCATAATAGCACCCAATGTCCTTGTTTCTTCAACCGCTTCTTGAGCCAACATTTGATCTTTTGTGAGAGCTGCCTCAAGGTCTTTTGGTGTTGACATCCCTGCGAGGTACTCTGTGAAAGATTTGATTTCTTCACCTGTTTGCATATTGATCATTTGACCTGATTCGCCAATGGTGACCTTGTATTCTTCCTCTATTTGTTTGATTTTTTTCGCTTTTTCTTTGGGATCTTCCATGCTCTCTAACTCTTTGAACTGTCGATTGATACCCTCGTATTGACCTCTCATTTTGTCAATAACTCTTGTATAGGAATCAAGTTCTTTTCCACTCATCCCTGTCACTTCTTCAAGAACCATCATTCCTGTATCGCCAATTTTTCGCATATCTCCACCACCGAAATTCTCGGCTATGGATTGCATTACAGAAAGAGTACCTCCTGCGTCCAATGCACCCATTCCTTTGGTTACACCTGTTCGGAGAGCGTTGGCTTGAATCGAAACAGTTTGTAATTGTCTAACAAAGGCATCATCCATTCCTGACATAGAGGCTCGGTCTATCAACTCTCGCTGTTGCTTTGCACCCATTTTCTTATCCATTAAGGCTTCTGCTAGTCCTTTACCTCCAAAGCCCATCTCCGTTAAGATATCTGCTATTTGACCTCCCGCTGCACTTGATTCCAATCTTGCGGCACCAGCTTTCATACCAGCTTTCATACCTTTTGCAACACCACCACCTGACAACATATTGGTCTTGAATCGCTCTTGATATCCCATATTCCCAAACTTTCCTGAGAGATTTTGGAGAAGGTCACTTGCACCCTCCTCGCCCAATGCCTCAATGAACTCACTTGCCAATGCCGCTGTTTCTGAGAAATCAACATTGAACAATGCCATACTCCCTGTGGCTTGTGTGATCATAGCGGTGAATTTTTGTGTTCCGATACTAGAGAGATTGGCTGCCGTATAGATATCTCGAAAGGCATCTGAAATTTGGGACATATCCAAACCAAAATCTTCATTCATTTTTGTGTATGTTTCTGCGAGAGTCTTTGCATCCATCCCCAATAGCCTAGACATTGTCAATGTTTCTCGGAGAGCATCCCCCAAACCTGTCACACTATCACCAGCACCCGTAAAACCCTCAAACTCTGACATCGTCATACCAGCCGCCATAAACGCGTTTTGGAGTTGAGAAATCTCCTCCCCCGCCAAGCGAAACTCACTCCCAATATCAAAGGCTTGTTGTCGGAGTGTGTGAAGATGGTGACTAAAATTATCTACTTGATTCGCACCCGCATCAAAGACAGAAATCCCATCTAGGAGAGAACTATTCATTTCTTTTGCTTTCTTATCTGCCTCTGCCATCACAGCGGCAAAGACACCAAAGACAGCAACTACCGCCCCCAAACCAGCGGCTACTTTCCCTAATTGGGCAACCATAGGACCAAGACTGCCTCCCATAGCCCCACCCATATTCTGTAAGCCTTGACCTCCACTTTTGAGCATAGATCCAAAGCCCTTGATATCAAGATTCTTCAAGTTGTTTTGAAGATTCTCAAAGCCCGCTTCAAGTGCCTCTGCCGCGTTCTCCGCCCCCTCTAACAAGCCCGATTTGTATTTCTTAACAAAATCATCCACACCATCTTGCATAATCTTGTTTGCTTCTTCGTGTGATTCCAAACGAGTCTTGATGTGTTTCAACTCTTTCTTGAATCCCTCCTCAAGTCGTGCCATCCTGAGAGTATCTCCTGACGCTTGTGCTTGGAGATATTTCTGTTGAAACTTGTTCATTGTAGAATTGAGTCTTTTCTGATTGAGCATCTCTGCTGCATATCGAGAAGCACCCGCCTTTCTTGCTTGAGAAAGAGCATTGGTCAATTCGCTACTCGCACTCTGCATCTCAGACCGAAAAGATGAGGATACAGTTCCTAGACTGCTAATTAAGTTGGTAAGATTTTGACTTGTTGACATGGTATCACCTTATTTTGACATTCCCATCCGAGCCTACATAGAAATCTCCATGTACCTCATCCTTTCCTAGATAACGGTTATATAGACGGTTTCGTTGATTTTCTCCTTGCAAAGTGCTGACCCCTCTACGGAATCCTGCCTCCTCCAATTGCTCTTTGGTGGCGGGTGCAAGTTGAGTAGAAGCGAAGATTCCTCTTGTTTCTTCAAGGTTTTCGAGCTCCGCTCTCTTTTGTTCGTACTCTCTCCGTTGGTCGTCCATCTTATTTCGGATGTTGTTCTTGTATTGTTCTACAATGAGATCGTGAGAGTCTTTTTCACCTCGAACCCATCGGTGATATTCTTCCATCAGTTCTTCTTCTGTTTTTGCGGTCACTAAGATAGGCTTCTGTTGTTCTGTTTCAGACAACTCAACATATTCTCCTTGATACTTGGCGATGCACTCTTGTATTTTTCTTTCTCTCCTTGCTTTTTCTTCTCTCTTTGCACTCTTGTCCTTGTCGTATATTTTCTTCACACCTTTCGGAGAAAAGGCGGAGGCGAGAAACTTTGTGTTGTTCCAATTCTCATCGTGTTCATCTCTAAAATCATCGTACAAGTTATACACTTGCCACAATTGTTGAACCCCATTCTCCATTCCAAAAACATTCTTTGGTATGCTACGACCATTAGAGAACCACAATGTCCTAGACGAGGGTTCGTAAGAGAAACCCTCAACCAAAGTAAAACACTTGGAGTAACGAGCCAACAGTCCTTGAATCTCATAATAGAGTCGTTTGATTATGGAGGCAGGGATGTCCGAAACGAGCTCAAAGGTATCCAAATGAGATGTGTTCCTTGTCAAGAGAATACCTCGAACCGAGTACATACTCTTGGCTACCACATATCTCTGATAAGTGATGAAATCTGATCCATAAGATTGGAGAAGAACCTCTTGAATTTCTTGAGGAAACAAAGAACGAAGAACAATGGGAACACCTCTCACAACCAAATTGTGTGTGAGATAACCCACCTCAATCAATGCTTGGATATCATCGTAAGGCTTGTTCTGTTCCTCATTCACTCAACACCCCCTCAGCTCTGATTAGGTGTGATGAATCTTGGGTTTCTTGATGTAGGTTGTACTTGTGTTTTGTTTGGAGAAACGATTTCTTCGCCCAATGTCTGAGTTGGAAGCCGATAGACCTCTATGCCATCAAGTGTTTCTTGTTTCTGCGGTGGGAACTCTTGCTCTTGGAAAAACACCGAGTCTTCGTTAGGAGAGGATGTCGTTTGTGGAGAAAGGGGTGGTGTTTGTGTTTGTGGTTTTGATTGAGTTTGTTGAACTTGTTGAGGGGGTGTTGATTGAGTTGGAAAAATTGGTTGTCGAGAAACGGGAGTTTCTGCTGAAGTCTGATTAGTCTCTGGTTTTGAAGGAGGAGCTTCTTGTTGTTGTTGTTGAACTTTCTCTTGCTGAACTTTCTTTTCTTTCAAGTAATCGCTTGCGTCTTTCGTTCGTTGTTCTTCCGTTTGTTTCGCTTTACTTGTTTCTACAACACTACGGAAAGTAGATCGGACATCTTGTTCTTTCTGCAATTGCTTTGTGCTTTGCGATTCCTCTAATTCAGCAAGACGAGATTTGAGATAAGTGATCTCTGAGCTCTCATCTGCAAAGTCACCCTTGACAGAGGTATTTGTTTCTTTCTCTATTTTCTCTACCAAAGCATTGTAGCAATCCAAGATAGAGATTTGCATCGGACGATTCCATTCGGAGAGAATCTCTTTGAGTGCTTTCTCTTTGGACACCTTTATAGGTGTGCCATTCTCTAGCAACTCGCCTGTTTCTATATGGGTGACATCTCTCAAGTCAAGGTCACCGATTTGCACAATACATCGAGTCAATGTTTGGAGGCGAAACTCGTCAAGATACGCAAGGAGTTTAACCCTATCTCCCCCCTCCATAACCTCTTGAATTTCTTCTAGTACAAACTGTGACTCTTTTTGAACAGCAAAATCTTGTTCGGGAGTGAGAACACGAACAAATATCTCCACTCCTGACAAAACAATTGAAGATTCTGCTCTTGTGAGGCTTTTAATGGGTTCTAGGGCTTTCTTTAATTGGGCAAGGTTCAACATCAAATTCTCCTGTGTGTTGTATCTTTTGGAGTCGATCTGATCTTGAAAAGATGTTCTACATTAGTGTTTATATATTTATGTTTGTATTGTCCAAACACATAGGTGTTGGGTTTGAGCGAAAAAGTAAGTGTGTTTGTTTATTTGTGTATTTACATCTGAACAAGATCAAAGCGATCTGTAAGCATTGTACCCCTATTAAGTAAGAGAGGTACTTGCAGTTTGTGTGGGAATGTTTGTTGTCCCAGCAAAGCGAATAGAACCATATTGACCGATTGTTGGATCGTTTCCACTTGCAAGGAACTCACCATACACAGAAGCATAGTCATGAACATCGGTGACAGCAGCTGAACCACTTTCTTGAAGAACACCACCATCGGCTGTTTGGTTGGTCAAATCCCAAGAAGTCCACCAACAAGCCTCGTACATTGTAATAAGAACACTATGGGCAGGATTGTTTCCGTAGTCACCATGCAACTTAGGATATTGGAGTGCCTTATGTCCTTGATGGAAACCATCTTTCTTTCCAGCATCAGAATTGTTCGCATTTTCTAAACCATAAAGATCGGCATCAACAAGAGAGGAGAAAACCAACTGATGTTCGAGATCAAAGGGCCACCTGTGGTGCTTTAATGAACGAACAGGACCATCAATTCCACCCGCATAGCCTGTGGCTTGCCAAATGTTAGACAAATACATCAATGACCTTGTGATTGAAAGTTCTACGGGATCTGTGACCGTAGGAACAATCTCTGCCACATGATCACCAAAACCGATTCCACGAACAGGTTCATTCCCTTTGCTCTGTGACGCACTAAAATCCGCGACTAGACCGATTTGAAATAAAGCCTGACCTCCACCATAAGCGGGAGTCAAAAGTCGGATTTTCTGTGACATAGCCACACGAGTGTTTGGTGTTGTACCGTATTGATACAAATAAGAAGAACCTTGAACGCCATTCGCAGGACTTAAATCAGGGTTGGTAAAACCACTTGTTTTTGGGGTTGCCATTGATACACCTCTCTACATTTTTTGCTCATTAACGAAGGATGATACTCCTACAAAAGATATAGAAATATAAAGTCTTTATTGAAAAACCCCCTACAATGTTTTTTTCTCTCCTGTTGCGACTCGCTTCCTACGAATGGTCATAATTTCTTTTCGGAGTGCTATAAGGTCTTTCTCTATCTCTTTTGCCATCTTTCTTGCACGAATACCCGCTCTTGTACTTTTCATAGCGGGATCTTCAAAGGCTTGTAGGTCTTTTCGCATTTCCTTTGCCTTTTCCATAATAGACAGAGCTCTAATCTCCAAAAACATTTCTCACTCCAAAAAAATAAGGTGGTCATCACAACCACCTTACCCATATCAAAATATCTAGCCTAGAAAATTATTTTGTGTTTTTCTCGTCCGATACTTGCTGACGAATCTCTTTGCAAGATTTACTCACATCAAGAAGTGCCTTGCGAACTCGTGTTCCCGCAGCGGCGTTTCCTTTGTCAGAAAACTTTTCAGCATCTTCTAAGGCAGAGGTTAATGTATCAACGAGAACTTGTACATTTTCTTTTACTGATTTATCACTCATAGCGATTCTCCTGTGGGTTGAAAAAGAGAGGGTGTCCCCTCTCATTGGTTTTACATAATACCTATTATGTTAATTGGTTGTTATCAAATTTTTCAATTCTTGTACCGATCCACTCAATGACAGGAACAGCCATTGAATTTCCTAGACATTTATATCGAGGAGATTTCGGACAATTACTCTCAGGCTTGCCCTTGTATGGAATCTTTGTCCAATTGTCAGGAAAACCTTGTAGCCTTTCACATTCAATCTCTGTGAGTTTGCGAATACGATTCCGATAAGTAGATCGTTCCCACAAACGAGGACCACTTGCATTGATTGCTGTCGCGGCTGTTAGTGTATGAAAGACATCTGTATTGACCGCACCATTGTAGAGACTGATAGGTACTTGTTCGATATCTTCCTTTGGTTGAACGATACTTGCAATAATGTTTTCTTCCATCACCATCGGAACCATACGAGGTTCTTTGCCCATAGCCGCCATCAAAGTGTGTGCTTTCTCTACAGGTTCTCTCAATTGTCCATAAGACGAATAATTGGAATGGAAAAGAGCATATTGTGATCCACTAAAGTTGTTTGATTGATAGAAAGAAACATTTTCCACAACAAAAGGGATATGCCCCCCACCACCACCCATTGATGCCATCAAAGTAGGGCAATTACTCTGTGGCTTAGGTGGGTGGTTCTTGTAGTTGTTGTGAAACAAGAAAGGTTCTTCTAGGATCATTGGCTTCTGTCCAACAAAAGTGCATAAGGTTGGTGCAACATTGGAGTGTTTTGCATTTGATATGTCATTTGAGTTGGTACTTGCCATAACGAAAGGCTTTGGTTTCTCGTCTATAATAACAGGACGAGAACCCACAAAACAAACAAGCGTTGGTGCCACATGGTCATATCGACCACAAGAAATCGCACCCCAATTATCCCCTCTTGTTATGAACACCTTTGGTATATCTTCTTGTGAAGTTTCATCTAGGAGCATGGGTACAACATTCCCCCCAAGACCCATACCAGCAAGGAGTGTGGGAGATACACTAGAAAGACCAAACCCTTGTATGCCACCCACAAGGCTATTTCGCATTATCCAAACCGACTTAGGTTTTTCTTCATCAAAAACTCTTGGAACGACATCGTGTGACATAGTGGCAAGGAGTGTGGGAGATACATTTGAAGCCTTAAAACCTGCTACATCATTGTTGTGCAAACTTGCCATAACCCAAGTTTTATTTTCCACCACATTAGGGATATGTCCACCCCCGCCACCCATAGCGGCTACAAGGGTTGAGGAGATGTTTGTTTTCCGAAACAAGGTCACACCATTCGGTTGTGTTGTTGGAAGAAACCACACACCATCTTGATCATTTTCAACTACTCGAACAGAGCCCTTTGTTGTGAGAGTTGGAGAAACATTGGTGTGTTCTCCCTCGTTTGGATGCCAATTACTTGGAAACACAAAAGGATTTTCTTTTTTAGGTTGTGGTTCTTGTGATTCTTGTGGTTCTTCTTCAACCTCATTTGAGCCACCGAAAAGCATATCAGAAAGACTCAGCTCTCGTTCTGAATAATCTCCATCAAGGCTGTCCTCAATTTCGGATGAATCGTCACCCCATTCGTTTTGGCTCTCCGTATGATTCCCTTTGCCGCAATTGGGCTCAAATAGTATTCTGTCCCAATTTGGTTTGTTTCCAAGATATCCCACAAGAAAGACTCGACGCCTTCTTTGGGCGACTCCAAAGAACTGAGCATCCAGCACTCGCCATTGGAGACGATACCCGAATTTTGCCATTGTTGTGAGGAGTGTTCCAAAATCTCGTCCTCCGTTTGTGGATAAAGCACCGACAACATTTTCCCATATGAAGAATCTTGGACGGATGGTATGGACGATTCGAGCGTACTCAAGCATAAGGTTGCCTCTAGGGTCTTTAAGTCCCTTTCTGAGTCCTGCAATTGAGAAGGACTGACAAGGAGATCCTCCAATGATAAGATCGATTCCGTTGTGCTTTCGTTTGATTTCATTTAATTTATCCTCCGATATTTTGGTGATATCACCGAGATTTGGTACATTTGGGTATCTGTGGGCTAGAACAGCACTTGCGAACTCGTCTATCTCGCTCACACTTACACATTCCCACCCTAGTGGCTTCCAAGCGACAGAAGCTGCTTCAATCCCACTAAAAAAAGACATAAACTTCATTGTTTCTCCAATAGATTTTTATTGTATAGAACAGTACCGACAATCTATCCATTAGAGATCGCTTTGACATAAAAAAAGCCCCTTGAAAGAATCCAAGAGGCTTTGTGTGTATCTGAATCTTTATGATTACAAACTTGCTCGCATATTGAATGTCACAACAAGATATAACAATGGGAACACAGGTTGATAGTATGCCTCAACCTCTGCGACCGTTGGATCGTCAGGAGAAATATTCGCCTTGATACCTGTATAGGCTGTAATGACCTCTTGACGAACGAACTCTTTCATTGTCATAGCGAGAGTACCCTCAACTTGAGAAAGGATTCCGGGAAGGAATTTGATTCCAATAAACTTGTCGAGAGCAACACGACAAGTTTGTTGTACCTCATCTGCAATCTGAATGACAGTAGGTGTCTTTGTGAGAACATTTGCCATATCGGTTGTCAGACCATGACGAATCTTGAGAGCTGGATTGGCATCTTCGATAACGGTGATTCCCGCACTTGCGAGTTGATTCTTCTGAACCGCGTCACTTACACGAGCAAGATTATCAAATCCGAACAATCGAGAGTTAGTCCAAGGAGTCGCCACATCTCTATTTGGAGAAACAACAAGACCAGCAAGAGCCGCTGCCATATACTCCCCACCTACAAGATGTTGAGTGTCATTTCCAAATTGATCTGTCGTTGTGACATATACAATGTCAGGATAAACCAATCGGAAACGAGTTTCTTGGATTGCCTTAGCCCAATTTTGTGCTGTTTCTCTCTGTGTTCCTGCAGCGAAACCTGCGATAACAGTTCTCTCTGAACGATAACGAATAGAACTTTGGAGATTGGCGTGTCGAGCTATATACTTATAGAGCTCTAGGCTATCTCCTCTCAATGGAATAAGAATATCGGCTGAGATTCCACCTTGTAATGTTCCAGCGAGAGAATCAACGGCATCACGATAGTTGGTCACACTCGCTTGAGCGAACGAACCACCAATCAACATTTCATCCTTTTGAACTTGTTGGATACCAACAAGACTAGCACCATTTGTCATAGCAAGATAACAAGCCAATGTTAATGGATTGCTAGGATCAAGTTCTCCATAAAGAGATTCGACCGTACCAAACTTTGTGAATACTCTTGGTTGGAAATCTTGCTTTGCATAGTTGTACGATACAAAGTAGTTGTCGCTAATTTCAGGTTGAGCACCTGTTCTCTTGAAAGTAGAAACAACAGCACTATCTCCCACAACAACATTAGATGTATTCGCCACAGAAAGAGCAACACCAGCGATTGCATATACAGGAATGTTGGCATCGGTAGTGGCAGACTTAGAAACTTGGAAAGTCAATGTGCCTCCACTTGGATAAGCCGTTCCTGTATCTCGTGGGAGTACAGTAAAGGTCAAGCCCGTAACAAGGTCACGATAGGTTTGTCCAACGACACCATCTTGTCCAACACCCGTTCCTGAAAGAACAGAGTTATTGACCGAACCTGAGCCATCAAAACTATCGGAAGAAGAAACAACAAATCCCGATACACCACTTTCACCGACGGCACCATCTCCTGCCTCATCAACAAAGTTTGTGCCTTGTCGGAGAGCTGTGTTTCCACTTGCAGAAGAAACAGAAACATTAGAACTTGTCCCTGTGGTTGTGCTTTGGAGGAACACATACTCTGTGCCAGCCTCATCTTCAAGTAGTTGAACCAACCCTGTCCAATCACCATCTCCAGCGATACAAGAAACAAGTTCAGAGGTAGAAACCAAAGAACGAGAACCTGATTGATTCTGAGAGAATCCAAGAGTGTTGTTGGCGTTTCCATCACCAATGATAACCGCAGAAGAAGCTCCTGTTGTATTCGAGGTGATACGGATAGAGAAACCTTCTCGTGTGACTGTCGCATTTGTAATGGCTGTGTTCAATTGAGAAACAATGATCTCGAACTTAACATCTGCACTTGAACCACTTGTGATTGATGAACCCGCGTTGTCTTTCAACTCAATTGTGAAAGGAGTTCCATCTACATTCAACTTGAAAATATTGTTCTGAGGAGTTGTTCCACCTGATTGATAGAGAGTCACAAGAACATCAGAATCAACGGCATCTTGTGTTCCTGAAAGACCAATCTCTCCAATGACAGTAGCGGCTTTTACGACAGCACTTGTAGAAGCGATACCATAATCCCCTCTTTGGAGTCCTAGTTCTGAGATTGCCGTACAGACATCCACAGAGATACCACTCTGAGCCATACCGATGTAGCCTTTTGGCTCGATACGATTCTTCAAGATCAATCTATCGTGGAATTTTTCAGAACCTGTTCCTGTAATAGAGGCGAAAGATGCTGCAACATAATCAGCGTCAAAGGTAATGACAGAGGCATCCAAACCGATTTGTTGTGCAAGTTTTTCTGAGGTGTTGAAAGAACAAGAGGTGGCACTTGGAGTGTTGCTTTCAGCAAAGGTGAATACGATCTGTCCTAATGTATTAACACTTGCCTCAATACGAGCCTCTGTTGGATCGGTAGCCGAAGATGTATTATTGCCTGTGAGTTTAGCAATTTTTCCCGTAGCCTCTGCCGCAATTATAGCATTGATGTGATCTACCAAATCAGAAGCTGTAGAATAAGTTGCGGCGGTAAGAGTAATCGTTACATCTCCTGAACTCAACTTGAAAGTCAATTCGTCATTAACACCATTAACAATCGTAAAGCCAACAAGGAACTTGGTAAGCCCTGTAAAGGTCGGATTGACAGCATCAACAGCGGTATTGATATCTGACACGAAATCACTTGCCGCTTTTCCTGTTCCAGCGGTCAATGTTACATCTACTTGTTGTCCATCAATGGTCAATACAAGATTGTCATTCACACCAGCAGAAATCTCTAACGCGGTATATCCTGCATTGGTATAAACAATCTCATCACCCAAAAGATGTGCCTCAAAAGAGGTGTTGAGCTCAATCGTCTTGTCTGAACTATTAACATTCAGCTTGAGAGTGTCCGAGTTTCCACTAATGAAAGCGAAAGGAGATACAGATTTGAGAGCATACTTTGCGGGGGTATCTTCTGTGCTTGTGAAAGTGACCGTTACGATCTCCTCAACTTGTCCTTTGAAATTTGTTCCCACATGAGGAGATTCAAATCGAACATCACTCAACAACTCAGAACCACTTGGGAAATTTACTGTGACCGTAGCCAAACTTGCTGATTTCTCAACGAATTGTGGGATGTGGATGGGATTTCCATTGGAATCTTGGAGTGAATACTCTCCCACACCTGAGATACCCGCAACAGAACATACAATTGATGTTTCTGTGTCTTGGATAGTGTTGTAGTAAAGGGTAGCCCAAACACTCGCACCCGTTGGGATTGGATCTTTGAGAGTGATGGTGGATGTTTCGTGATCTACAGAAACGATTGCGACCTCTCCTCTGTCCATAGCATCTTGAGCTGAATACCCCCAATATGCTTTCACAAGGTCAGGGCGATTGGTTGGAAGATCAATACGACCATTTGATACCGTTTGGAAAAGGCTCAATCCGATTGGAGTATTTCGACCATTTCCTGTGGTTGGTACGAAAGGCAATTGGAACTTGGTCTTACTTGCGATTGCTGGAGATACACTTGTATCAACAACGGCACTACAAGGCTCAAAATATGCCTTGTGATCTACCAAAGTAGATGTCACTTGGTTCTCTCCAAAAAGAGTTCCACCTTGTGTGTAGTCGCCACTCTCAACGAGAGTTGCTGTTCCCCAAATGATCTTGTCATCTTTGAGAATATAATCAACACCATTGATAAATGTTGCTTTACTTGGAGTTTCACCCACAAGAGAAATCTCGGTGATTCCTGTGTGTGCAAGATAATCGAAAGTGTCTTCCCAAGTGTTGAAATGATATTGAATGGTGACCGTAGAACCAGCCGCAGGTGGAACAGAAAGAGTCACCGCACGAGAATATCCATCAACAGATTGTGGAATCACTTGAATATTATCTACCTTAACAACAACATGGGCGGTGTCTGTTGTGACAACCCCACCATTTGAACCATCAACAATCGGACCATTGAATGTGTAAAAGGTTTTAACTCGACCTGAGCTCTCGCCTTGTGCAAAGCCAAGAACAACATTAGCACCACCATCTCCAATAATGATTTCACTATCGGCAGTAATAGATACCGCTGTGTTGCCCTCGTTATTCACAAAAGTGGTAGCAGACAAAGATGTTGAACCTGCACCCGATTTGATTTGTGCAACGGCTTGAGCAGCTGAAACACTTGAACCTGACATTGGAATCGCAAGAGTTGTCCCATCCACAATCAAGACAAGAGTGTCGGTGACACCACTCTCAAAAGAATAATTCTCTGCTTTCTGAGAAAACAGAGCCACACCCTCGCTAGATACTTGAGAGGACACATCGTCTGTCACTAGGGTGTCTGTTCTATTAAAGAAATAGGTCACTTTCAAAATGTCGTTTTCTTTTGGAATCTCAGAGAGAGTCAAAATACCTTTTGCACCATCAAGAGCGATAACCACTACGGGGTTTCCATTAAGAACCACAGAAACATCGCTTGGCTTTGTAGAGGTGGTGCCTGTTCCATTCCCTGTGACGATAGGGTAGTTGCGAACTTGAATCTTAGCGGTTTCACCATCGTAAGAACCAAGAACAACCTCGCCGCTTTGCAATTCTGAAACAACAACTCGACCTGCCATATCTTCTTGAACGATTTGTTGATCAACAACAGCGGACGATCCTCGAACCACCTCTAAATCGGATTGAGTAAGAATCTCAGAACCAACTCCGATAAGGAAAGGGATTTTTGCACCCGCTAGTGTCCCTTGAATAGGTGATTCAAAATTTGTACGAGTATATACACTTGGCGGTGCATAGTTTGAACTTGGAAATGCCATATTTACCTCTCATTGTAAAAAGATGTGTTCTCTGTCAAATGAGTTTATAGAAACAATAACGATCATTGTATCTTCTTACCTTTGTCTTTCGCGGCGCTACCAACGGCACTACCAAACTCAAAAGCATTTTTCTCTTTGTCAGAAACCACCTCATAGTGATTATCAATATTTCTTCGGATGTGTTTGCCACTCTTGTCAGGATTATCTCTCAACAAGGCTGCTTTTTCTTCTTGTCTTTTCTGTACTATTTTCCACTTCTGTTCAGCGTCAGAACCAATCACTCGATCATAATTTGTATCGAAAGATTGAACTCCTGTATTCTGAGGAAGGGCTGAGTTTGCCTTGCCTTGAAATTGAAAGTTCGCGGGTGTCATTTCTCGTCTTACTTGCTCACCACAAGAACCACACTTGGTTGTGAAATCCTTTTCTTTGGCTTGTGCGTATGCCCATCGTTTATCAAAAGATAACCCACAGGCTTGACATTGAAATTGATAGATTGGCATAAATACTCTCCACATATAAATTGTTATAGATAAGTTATTAAAAAATCATCCAAATCGATCACATTTAGAACCCTATTTGGTAGATACATTACAAAATACCAACAAAGGAGTGTTCCAATGAATGAAATGACCGATGAACAAAAGAAAAAACTAGAAGAATATCGCAAGGTACGAAGAAAAGTAAGAGCAAATGGCAGAAGCTCTCTCACCCCTGAAGAAAGAGAAATCTTTGACAATGGGGGTATCTAATGGAGAACCAAGAAATCAAATCGTTTGAAACAAGTGATGGCAAGATATTTATGATCTACCATCGTATTGGGAAAGGAGAACTCTCAAAGAAAATGTTCATTGAGGCGATAGACCGATACGAAAAGACTCACAAATCTTGCCCCAATTGTCATAAGGTCGGACAGATTGGCGAGGTCTTTGGATACCGAACCATTAGTGGAGGTACAAAGAAAGCAAAGACCATTCCACAGAGCTGGTGTAGAGATTGTCGGGCAGGAAAGAACCCTACTTGATGGTTTCGTAGGCTTGGTTCTTGCCATTGAAATATGGATCGGACAATTCTAAGCCAAGTTGTTCGACCGCCTCAAGATTACTTGGGAGTTGTTCGGTGGCAAGTTCTTCATCTGACATATTAGCGGCTTGCTTATTCGTAAGGAGAGTTTCAGGAATGACTCTCCTTATTTTTTTGTTGAGAGGCACATGGATACTCCAATCGGTTGTGACACCCATACTGAAAGAAGATGTGTAGTAGTAATCATCTCCCGTTTCGTCATAGACCTCCTCGCTTTCTCCACCGAGAGAAACCTCTGTGATCTCAATCCCCTCTTGATTGAACCAAGAACGGGCGACACCCCAAAGCCAAAAGACCGTTCTATCTGCGATCTCTTGCTGGGCATAGACATCCCTTGCGATAATGTCAAAGTCTAATGACAAATCCCACCGACCCCCATATTCAAGTGCGGTCATTTCTCGATATGGGGAAACAACAACCGCTAGGCGATCTCCTTTCTTACATCTGCGACCAAAGGCTAGGATCACACCCTCAATGATATCTCTCCTTGCGTGGTTTTCTTTGATAGTAAATGGACCCAAAGATGCTTGTGGTGTCCGATAATCGGCAACTAGCGAAAGAGTTGCAGCAAGAGGTTCATTGAGAGTAATTAAACCCGTAGAGGGATCGACCATATAATTTGTTCCCTCGTACAAGGGGAGATGGGAGGGGTGCATATACAATCGGAGAGTTCCATTGAGAAAAGCATTTTGCAATTGGAACTCGGTGTCTGTCACTCGTGCGACCACCTCGTTCCGAACATCAAGGAGAGGATCAACATAGAACTCATTGTCTTGTGTGAGCTCGATGTAATAGATCCCAGCGGGTGTTGGAAATACCCCCTTGTTTCTACGAATGGCAGCGCTATCCTCTCGCACCCACTCTATCGCTTGACCTAAATAATTGTCGATTCGTGCGAGAGAAACATAGGAATAAATTGTTCCCACGAAATTGTCAGAGGACAAGCCCACCACATTCGCTGAGCCTGTCTTTACGATAATCCCATGTTGGGGGCGTTCTCTAAACGAGAACTTGCCTTGAATGTTATCAATGAGATCTTGGTATTTGGGATGGTCTTTCCAATACTTTCTCAGCTCAATGATCATTCTTCGCTTGATCGCCTCTGTCAATTGAAAATACATCGCCTAATCTTCCAATGTTTCCATAAAGTCAATGTAGAAATCCACAAGAACCTCAATGTCCTCATCGGTTTCTACACCATTATCAATTCTCTCGTCTATTTCTTCAAGTTTTTTCTCGTCCATAATATCCTCATAGATTGGTTAGCCAATCTCGATAGTTTTTCTGTGTGTAATTTTTTGGCAAGCCCAAACCCTCTCGGACTTGACACCACACCTCATATTCCATTTGTGTTCCTTGAGATAGAGTACCATCTTCATTCTCAATCACCCAAAGATGAGCAAAGGGATTCTGTGCGAAAGCAATCAAAAGGGAGAGTGTTGATACCATCCCATTGTTCCTTTCTTCTTCTTTCTCGTCACAACCATAGACACCACTCAAAATGGAGGTGTGTGGAACAAAGGGTGCAAAGCCTTTCGCTTGTGCGATTTTTCCTACCTTGATCGCATTGTCTGTGTAGGCTTTCGGATTGCCCCCAAAAGCACCCGCAACATACAAGGGAGATCGGACATCTTGATTGTCCAATGCAACATGTTGTCGCAACACATCATTCATTATCCCTCGAACACCCATTGGTTAGTCCTCATCGTATTCGTTTTGGGCTTGAACATAGAGTCCAAGTGCAACGGCATTGAGGGGATCTTTGGCGTGTCGAATTTCACTGATTTCAATTGGAAAACGAGATCGTTGTTCTTCAAAAACTTGTTGGAAGAATTCTACAAATCCACCTGCCTTAGATGTTCCACCTGAAATGACAAGAGGAATAGGCTTGGGCATACTGAACTTTCCTTTGATTTTCTTGAACTCGTTGGCGATGTGCTTTAAGCAATATTTAATCAAACTCTTGTAATAGACCGCAAGAGCTTCTTCTTCGCGTGTCTTTGGGTTGAGAAGATCAATTCCTGCTTCCTTGAGTGCTGTGATCTTTGATTGAGTTGAACCCGTTGCCTTAGAAGCACCTGCGTCAATCCAATCGCCACCCCTCGCTACCGAGAAACACAATCCCTCAATGGTATTGATGGCAAGGGCGATGTTGCACATACCAGCCCCAAAAGAAATCGCCAATCCACTGAAACCCTCTTTCGCACAATCGGAAAAAATAATCGCCATCGCCTCATTACTCGCAACGGCATCATAGCCACATTCTTGTACGATTCGTTCAAAGACACCCTCGTGATAAATTACATCTCTTGTGAGGTCATCTACAGGGGCGGCAGGGATAGAGAAATAACACACCTCATTCTTTTCGGTCGGTTCTCCAAGCACATGGCGAACTAGAATACCAAGAACCTCAATGGCATCAATCTCTCCAGCGGAAATAAGACCTTGTGAAAGAGGTCGCCTTGCCTCTTGTCCAAAGACATTCGCTGTTTCGAGTGCGGCATCTCCAATAAGAAGAATCTCGTTCTCTCGCTCAATGAAATCCACTCCTGAGAGTTTCAACATTTTCTTTGCAGAAAGGTCAAGATCAAGAAACGCATCTCGAATCCTACGGATGTCGATACCTTTCTCCCCTTGACGAGCAGAAACGATATTCATAGTGCCAAGATCGATTCCGACACCTAGTTGTTTTTTCTTAGACATTATGTTCTCCTATAAGTTATTTTTTTCGTTTTTTCTTCATAGCACGCAGAGCACTCGCGGCATCACTAACAGAATCATCTGTTGAAATGGATTCAACAGACATAGAACTCCCCGATACTATACCACTCCCTGTGATATTTGAGGGAATATAAATCGGTTCGTCATCCTCATCAATGGGAGTCGCTTGCACTTGTTGAGCGGGTGCGACACCACCAACGGGGAGAGAGGCTTGTATGGATTGTGTAATCAATTTCCCCAATGCCTCCATATCCATTTGTGCGCCCCCTTGTTGTTGCAACATTGAGGAGAGCTCTCCTGAAATCTCTTGGACTATCTGTTGTTTCATTTGAGCCATCTCTGCTTGAACAATGTCCTTGAGGGATTGTTCAGAAACCCCTTGTTGAGAGGGTGGGGTAGGTGTTGTCTTAGGAACACCCCCTCGCATTTTCACAAATGGTGGTATTTTGGTAGTTGGTGGTTTCTTTTTCATTCTACACTCCTGCTTTATCGCCACAGAGAAAACACCCATACGAAGCAATCTCTGAACAAAAGGTTGGTTGTATTCTTTTTCAGACAATACCCAAGTATCTCTGAGATAAAAGGTTTTATTGATCTCAGAAACAATATAGGAAGGGCATATACAGGTCAAAATGTATTTCCTCATAAGAACCCATCTAAAAAAAGAGTGATGTAATAGGTGACACAATCCTCTTGAACTTGTTGGAGAAAGTTCTTGTCGGCAATTGAAGCAGACACCCACACCCCACTATCAAGATTTCGAGGATATTTCTGTCGTTTCATCTCTCCACTCTTTTGGAGCTCGATTGTTGTCTTGTCTTTGTGCTTTCCCAAATCAAACTTGGTCATCAAAGAATACTCGCCACCCTTTTTCTCTACATAGAGAGAACCCACAAACTCTTGTGCGACTTTCTTACCTCGACCACCCCTTGCGAAATAATCCGAAAAGGCTCGCTTGGTCTGTTGGAGCATGTATCTCTCCAATAGACCATTCTGCGATGCCTCTTTGATAACGGGTATGGAAAAGATAACGGAGGGCATTAGTAATTTTGATTCTCCCAAACAGGCGTCCTACCTCTTTGTTCTTTGTCGTCAGGTGTATTGTCTTTCTCTGTAATCATTGGACTCGCTTGTCGGTCTGCACCAACGGGAAAAGGAGCTCCATCGTAATCTTTTGTTGTTCTCGTTTCGGGGAATGTGAGCTCGGACACACCTGTGACAGGAACACGATATCGGATATCGCTCTCATCAAGATACCCAATGTTGAAGAATTGATTGAGCTGATTTCCACGATTGCTTGGTCGTCTGACAGAACCAATGCTGTATCTCTCGCCATCTTGCTTGACGATAAAATCTCTCTGTGAAACACTCGGAGTTGGTCCAATCCAACACTCGTATGTATGTTCCTTTCTTCGTCCTCTGTCACTTTGAGAGATCACTTGTTCTCCATCGTCAGGACAAACAATAATGTCATAAGGTCCCTCGTACCCACCGACATATCCTGTGCCATAGCATTTCTCACAACGATTACTTGGTTGCTTACTGTATTCAACAAGTTCCTCATCCAATGTGCAATAGCAAGTGATTCCTGATCTCTTTCGGACAAAGAGTTTGACTCTTTCGCCCCCTTGTTCAAGAATCCAATTATTTCTTCGGAGAGCTTCTCTCCAAATGTAATCGAGAGTTTCTACCTCTCTGAGAGAAACAGGTGGTGCGTGAGAAAGAGGTGTTTCTATCAACCCACTTGGAGTTTCATCACTCTTTGCGACCGTTGTGATTCGATACCAAATCTTGTCTTTCTTATCGAGAGTCGTATCTACCAAATTGACATTGTGGTAGTACGACACCTCAACAACAGAGTTCTCGCTGGGAAGAATCGGAGGATTGAATTGTTCCCTTGCGATGTCGTATGTTGGTGAATCAATGAGAGTGATTTGTCCTGTTGTGCCATTGACTCTATCCACTTGAACTCGAACACCATTTATATACACAGCCACATCAAAAGGGGAGTTGGCGTGGATCGCCCCTCCCTCTTTCTTGACCATTGGGAAATTTTGTACTTGGATTGTCCAACTATTGAAAGAGGCGGCATCGCCTCTTGTGTGCCAGCCACTAGCCCATTGTACGAGCTCTTTCTCCACAAAGGCATTATCGGTTCTATCTCGGAACATCCCTGAACCAATCGGATATTGATTCAATCTCTTGAATGGACCGCGATCTCCATCCGTTGAACGATAGATATTGACACCCACAATATCCCAAGCACCGTTATTTTGACCTCCAAGATTAGCGGAAGCGGAATAAACAGGGTTATCCCATCTCTGTGTCGTATCAACAATAGATATCACAGAGGGATCATCCCATTTCAAATCTACCACTCCCTTGTCAAAACCATGTATGACTTGAACATTGGCAGGTGCAAATGGAAACTCAGAGGCAGGTCGCCACACATTAGTTTCGTATCCCATAAAAAAACCCCACAGACATTCTATCTATGGGGTTCATATAAGACGAATAACGAACTTGGTTCAATTACTCAGTTTCACCTTTGGTTTCTTGTGCAACAATGACCTCTCCCTCTGATGTCACTTGCCAAGCGGTACCCTCAGGAATACCTAATCGCTTACCCTCATCCGAAAGAATTTGTTGAGCGCGATTCTCTACCTCTCCAAGAGAACCAATCAAGCGTGCTTTACGGATTTCAAGGCTTCCGATTTCAGATGTGATGTCAGAAGCTGCTTGTTTGAGGCTATTTAGTTGTTGTAAGACTGCTGTATCAACAGCACCGAAATTATTGTCGGACATATATTCTCCTTTTGGGGTGAGTTTTATTTTGTGTTTGAATATACCAACTTTGGTTGTCTATGTGATCACTTTTTTGGGTTTTTGCCCCAATTTTTATCCTCAATGATTGTTGTTTTCTCTAATTCGGCAAGAAGTCTTTCGGAATCCGCCACTCGAACTATTTTCTTCAACTCGAAATTCCAACGATTGAATTGCATACCCGCCCTATCCACGAGTTCTAGTTTTCGGAACTCCACACGAGGGGTAGTTTCCGTAAATGACCAAAAGACATTCCCATCTTCATCTATATATTCGTAGATTCGCAATTGGTCTGTGGCTTCTTTTTTCATAGTCATTCTCTATTGAGGTTCTCCTTCAACGAACAATATAGAAAGAAAAATCAATCTTTCCGATCACTTTACCATCAAATGTCTGTATAGAACAATGGAACGAGATGACCTTGTTCCCCTGATGGATTTCAGGATAAGCAAAATAGTTTTCAGAATGGAGTTTTTATGAAAACAAAATACACGATAAAGGCGAAAGCAATTCGCCAAATCCCTGAACCTAATGTTCTATCTACCAATGGGTACAACACTCGCAGATGGACATTACTTGTTAATGTGTCAGATCTCCCACAAGGAGTTTCCGACAAACCCAATCCTCGACAGCCAAAGGTCAATCGTAAGTTGTGGAGAGAGATCAAGGCGGAGCTCTTGAACGATGGCGATGCCCCTGAGAATATCTTCCACTTGAAGAACAAAGGCATTACGATCTCTGTTGAATCTTTCCAACGAAACAGAAAGAGAGAAGAATGTTCGATTGTTCTTGACGATCAACACTTGCATGGCATCCTAGATGGAGGACATACATACACCATTATCTCTGAGAGCCAAGATTCTATTTTGGAACGAAACGAACAAGGCGACAATATTCAACAATTTGTCAAGATGGAGGTTCTTGAGAACTATCCTGACGAGTTGATCTCTGAGATTGCGAGAGGCTTGAATACAGGAATCCAAGTGAAAGAGAAATCCCTTGCGAATCTTGATAACAAGTTTGACAAGATCAAAGATGCTATCAAAGGTCAAGTGTATGAGAACAATGTGGCTTACAATGAGAATGGGAACGAGAAGATTGACATTGAAACAATTCTTGCCCATCTCTATATGTTCAACACAAGAGATTTCTCAGCCTCATCAAGAGTTGTTCCTATTCGAGCATATTCAGCAAAGGCGGGGTATCGAGATCACTATTTGAAGAATCTTGACTTGTACGATTCTCTCGCGGAACACACTCCCATATTTCTTGAGATGTCAGATTACATTTCCTCCACAGCGAGAGATGCTTGGAACAATGCGAAAGCGGGTCGAAAAGGCGGTCGTCTTTCTATCATAAAGAATGGAAAAACCGATTTCTATTTCCTTGATACACAAGGCAACTACTCTCTTGAGAGATCGGCTCTGTATCCAATATTGAGTGCTTTCCGAGTGTTCTTGAACTACGATGAGAAAACCAACAAATTCACTTGGACAAAAACCCTCAAGGAAATGAAAAAGATTTGGGATACAAATGGATCTCAAATGTTAGAGATTGCCAAGAGTACAACCTATGGGACATCCCCTCACATGAGAGGTCGAAATAAAGACCTTTGGGATCGATGTACCGTTGAGATGCTCTTGATTCGATAACACCCTCTTTCTAGGTAATGTGACTTGAACCCCCTTTGGCTTCCATTGGGGGTTCTTTTTTTATGTACGCAAAAAGGTACGCAATTTACACTTTGAGGTACATAAATTACACTAAGAGGTACGCTTTTTACACCAAAAGGTACATAATTTACACTTAAAGGTACAAGATTTACACTTTCAGGTACAAAACACGCACTTATTTTTTCTTCTTGAAGAACCACTCATATAGAAACAGGACGAGAAACAAACAGAAGAATGGGTGCTTGTTGATAAAGGCAAGAACTCGCCAACAGAGATAGGCGAGAATCAACAAAACGAGAACCAAAAAAAATGAGAGTGCGTTCATATCAAACACACTCTCATAGAAAAGTTATTCACATTGTAGTTGTAATTTTATGCCTTATTTCACCCTCAGGTTCTTCAATGGCAAATATTCACACTAGAGTAGGAATCAGAACTTCCTTTTTCTTCTTGGGAGTTCTTCTAAGCCACCACCACTTTGGCTACCATATTCTCCACCATCAACCTTACTCAAATCCTCCACAACAACACCCCATATCACTCTCCAGCCATTTGCTTTCGCATTTGCATAGGTGGAACTCCCATCAAGGATTGTGTAAGAGCCATCTATCTCTTTACGCAAAGAGATAGGTTGTCGCTTTGGATTGTACCCATTGAAAGTCAGCCACATTAACCTATTGGCATTTGCGATACCACCCTCACGAGCGCGAGATGGCTTAACCTCACTCAACTTTGGCTTTACGAGTTTAGGACTATTCAAGAAATATCTTGAGGGATCATCAGGGAGTTGAACAGGTTCCCAATCTTGCCACTTAGTGTTCTCAATAGCCTCTGCTTCTTCCTTGCTTTTGATCTTTGGTGCAGGCTTGAACTTGCCCGCTGTCTTTGAAACCAATGGCAATAAGTGTTTTCTGAGCTCAGGATTCTTATGTGCCAAACGAATGATCTTGTTTCTTAAATTGGACATAGGTTTTTCTCTTATTGAAATGCCTTAATAATTTTTTCATTGACCAAGCCTTCATCAAAAAGACCATACATCATATTGACCGACCAAAACAATCCATCAATACTTTTCAATTGATCTCTGTGACTCCCAGCGAAAATTTCACCATCAACACGACCATTCCAATTCTCATAAGGAGTAAAATCCCCTATGTATTTCTTTCGGATAAATTCCTCAGCGACAGCAAAGAACTCACCATTTTCCGATTCAACGACATAAAAGCCCTTTTTGTTTGCTTTTTTCTCAACCAACAAGGGCAAGATGTCCTCTCGGATTTCAGGATTGTTTTTCGCCAATCGAATTAATTTTGATCGTAGGTTCATAAATTTCTCCACACCATTGTAAAAATATAAAAAAGATATTGAATTCACCGTTTCATCTTTGAGAGAAAAACACCACCCGCAAAACAAGCGATGAACCAAAGAAGAAACACAAGAATGAACACACCCCAAAAACTCTCAAAGAGATACAATAGAAAGCCCACAACAAAGGTCACTCCCATTGTTATGATCGCCAAGCCCAATGCTATCGCAACGAACGACAGAAGGAGGACAAGATTCTCTCTCATCTCCCACCCATGTGTGTAAGTGATTTCATTGTGCGAATCTCATCCGCGTATGTCAGAGCTGGAACTCTCGATGTCCGATTGAAATATTCTTTCTTCAACTCTTTGATTGAATTGTTGTTCTCAAAAACAAAGAATATCCGATGCCCCTCTTTCTCTGTGTCTAGGAACACAACACCCGCAACTTTCAAATAGGCGGCATAGTAAAGGTCACTCGTCCGATACCTCCCCTCTACATAGGGCTGTTTCTTATTGGGATACATAATGTCCATTCTCCAAAAATAGAAAAGGGTGATTGATTTCTCAACCACCCTCTCATTATTGAACGGATACCGAACTTTAAGCGATAGATCCATCCACAAGATACACAACAAGGTTGCCCGCATCTGAATGAGTACGCAAGAAGCCCTCACCCAAAGAAGCGGTGGTTCGGTCACGAAGATAGAGCCTTCGCTTACCACCGATCAAGCGACCATTTCCTACGACTCCTGTTTCAGCAAAGTTGCCATTGGTGTCACGAGAAGCACCCGTAAGAATACGAAGAACACCCTCAACACTTCCTGTACCATAGTCGGCACCACTACCATCTGCGGTTGTCACGCTTGCCTCATCAAGAGTTTCACCCGCAAGAGCACGAGCGATAACGAAAGTAGCCAAACCATCCGCGTCACCTTGTGCGCCTACATTAGCACCCTCGTCTGAAAAGTAAGAACTCAACTCGGTTGCATAGGCAGAAGCCAAACTTGGAAGATAAAAACCAACTTGGCGAGATACAGGAGCTTCATTGATCACAGGTAGATCAGAAACATATTGTCCTGCAAAATCAGCGTCAGCCGTTACTACAAAAATCTCAGCCATGTTTTCTCCCTATTGCTTTGCGCCACTTTCGTTGAGGATAAGGCATTGAACACCTTTACCAGCGGGTTTTGCCGATCCATCGAAAGCAGTAGCAGATTTGAAATATGAAAGAGAACCTTCGTGGATACAAGCATCAATACGGTCACGAGAATAGATTCTACGAGTTCCACCGATAAGTCTGTGGTTTCCAATGATAGAACCCTCAGCGAATGTTCCTGCACCACTTGGCTCTGCACCCATAAGGATACGAAAGATTCCTTGAAGATCACCATCTTGATCAAGATCACTTGCAGGAGCCCCTGCGACAGAGTCCACAGCACCACCACCACCTGAAGTATCGTCAAGAGCAATAGTAGTAAATACAGCGTCAATCTCTGCTTCAAGATTAGCCAATGTGATTGCATTTGCGTGATCTCCATTTGCATACTCAACAACAAAAGCAGAAATAAGACGACCGATTGCCTCAGACAAAAGCAAGGTGGAAGCAGCCGCTTCTGCTGCGGATACGATTGTTGTTCCAACAGAGGTAGTGATAGCACCCGCACCACTTTCCACATACCAATCACCGATATCTTGTCCTGCACCTGCTGTCGTCAGGCTGATGTGAGCCGTAGCAAGATAAGTAGCAAGTTCAGAGGCAACAGAAGTGGAGGTCAAAGCACTCCCCAAATAAAATCCGATTTGACGAGCAACAGGTGTCGCATTTACAACAGGCAAATCAGACAGATACTGACCATCGAGGTCTGCATCAAGATTGATTACAAAAAGTTCAGCCATTTTTTTCTCCTAGAATAGATATTTTGATAGGGTCTTTACTCAAATAGATATGAGTATTGAACAATTAATGAAGATTTCTCCAAAAGCCCCCATCAAAATTGGGAGGCACATATAAAAGAATATAGAAAGATTATTCACAGAATTAAGGTGATCCTTCCAAAACAACCGAAACAAAGAGTTGAAAGGTCGCAGCCCCACCATCGGTTGAGAAAATAAATTGTTTGTTCGCACAAGAGAAAAGATTCAATCCACCTGCGGGGATATTTATCAAAGGCATACTCTCAACGGGAGAATACAATAGTTGCCCTGCACCACTTGTTTGGAGCATATGGACATAGGAGGCGAACTTTGGAACAATGAAACTAAGAGCTGAATTGTTTGGGAGATCACCTTGACTCAATCCTGTGTCAGGAATTGTCGCTACCAATGTCAATGTTCCTTGTTGGAAATAATAGAACTCAGGTGGAGGAACGATCAAGATAGGAGATAGAGCTGTTGCTGTTCCCCCCATATCTACCTCTTGAACTCGGAGATAGAACTGCTGATCGTCATTCGGAATACTTGGATTAGAAATCGAAAAGTCATTGATATTGAATACAACACGAGAGATTCCTCGATTGCTACCCATTTGTTTTTCTCTACCCTGTCTTTTCAACGAGGGAGAAATATAGACTTGTTGTGGTGCGATCTCAACAAGCTCGACCAAACCTGTTGTGGCAGGATCGAGATCATACGCACCCTCTAATGTGGGCGACACCAAAATCTTGTAGGCAGAAACTCCTTTACGATCAGGAATCATTATATCTACCATTTCATCTTGGCGACCAACCAACCGAACATTCTTAATCATAAATCACCTCTTTTTTCTTTCTTGACTAGAGCATCATAGGTACTTGTGTCTTTCCCTTTTGATTGAGCCAATCTCTGAGCTTCCGACCAACTATCTACTTGTTCCCCATCTACATTGGGTTGAATACGCATACTTTTCATTTCTTTGGAGTCTTTTGCGAACTCTTGCTCTTTGGGTGCGATAGCACGATTCTTCTGTCGCATTTGCCCCTTGATCTTGATGTTCTTTCCTGTCCAACCATCCCCTTTCAATATAAAGGTGGGAGAGGTCAATTGTCGTTGGGTGTTCAAAGAATCACACTCAACACAAGAAACCGCACTCTTATCTGAAAAAGAACGCATCTTGTCAAAGACATTCTCGCAAGACATACATTGATATGTGTATATTGGCATTTGGTATTCTCCTATGAGTTATTGATGTATAGACACATTAACGATCCAACCATCGCTTTGTTATTCGTTGTACCATACCAGCAAGACGATATGACCACTCGTAATTCTTTAGTTTGGATTGTTCTGTGTGGGTGCTAAACTCATCGTAAAAATCAGGCAAAGGACAAGGAAGATACCTAGCAGCGACATCCTCACCAAGAGGTTCTCCCACATCGGAATCATCTGAGAAAAGAGTATAAACTCTAATGTGTGTGTTCTTGTCTTTGACAATTATGCCAAGTTCTTTGTTGTAAGACCAAGAGCCCTCTTGATTTCGATACATAGAACTTGTGTCTTTCGCCTTAGTTCGGTTCTTTATTGTATGGATTCGTATGACCGCCACCACAGTTCCATCCCCTATATAGAGTGCCTTGCCGCGCTTTTTTGCCTTGTTCAATTTCTTTATGAATCGTTCGGGACTTTTATCTATCGTTGAAACGATTAAATCTCGAATCTCGGTGGTAGAAATATCTCTTGAAATTGCTCTTGTGATAGCGTGTTCTGTGAAACTAATGATAGTAGGTGTTTTTCTTCCATTGTGAGAATATATCTTAGGGTGAGAAAACGCATATTGATCTTTGTATCGCTTATCTCCTTGTATTGTTTCTGAAATAAGTGCCTCATCATTAGCGGGGAAATCCAATTTTGGATCGAACTCAATCACATTAAGAATGTTTTTCCAATCGGAAACATCTTGGCAAATGCTTTTTTGAATCTCTAGGTTCTCAAGAATATCCTCTCTCCTACCTAAACGAACCATTGAGGACAAAGAGCTGAACACAGCTGCCACATGCTTACAAGAAGCGTTGATTCCTTTCGGATCACGAACTTTCGGAGGTGCAAGATTACCTCTTGGCTTTCCTAAAAGATAACCTTTCTCGTGTGCGTAATACTCTGAACCTTGAAATACCCACGCATTACAAGTACAAGAAACCTTTATGTCTTGTCCATTCCGTTGAGTCTTGACCGTATGTGTATCTTTTCCTCCCGAAACCTTGAATGTTCCATCGCCATTGTTCTGAACAGACAAAGATTTGGAGGCATCAATGACCTTGCGAGATGTAGAGGACAGAATACTCTCCATTGATTTCGCTTGTATATATCTTGAAGCAACTCTCTTTGAACTAGACATCTTATTTTCTCATTTGTAAATATCGTTGTGCGACTCTTGTGGCGGATGCTTTCACAAATTGACCATTCGGCACAACTCTCGATGTATTTCCAACATCAGGTTGTTCCCCATCTGTGTTCTGCAATTCGCTGGGGCGTCTTTCTTTATTGGAGGGATCAAACTTGTAATAGCCATTCCCACCACTCGGAGAATAGTTCGTTCCACTTGGATGATAAATTTCATCCTCATCGGGAGGTCTTTTCTCGTAGAACATATCCGCGACTCTTTGAATCATATTCTCCATCACATACCTCTCAGCTAGGAGCTCGGCATATCTTCTCCGACCTCTCGTTCTTCTATTCCACTTTTTTCTTTTCAATCGAAACTTGTTTCGCTTCCTACGATAATTTTGTCGATTCTTGCGCTTCTTTTGAATGTTCTTCCCTCGATTTCGCTTTTTGGTTTGTTCTCGCTTGCGAATCTGAGAGGGTGTCATTCTCTTGTAGGCAATCATCTCCTCAGCAAGATGTTCCTCTGTTTCTTCAATGTCGTTTTCTTCACTCATAGCAAACCCAAATATCTTGAGGCAACTCGCTCAATCATAGCCATACGGTTTCTTTTCTTGTAGTTCTGTTGGTGCTTTCTCTTATTTCTTTTCAGAATAGATTTGCTCGGTGATTTCCGAATGTGCTTTTGTGGATTGGTCTTTCTTCTATCTTGAACCTTTTTCCACCTCTTGTTGTTCTTGTACTTTCTCTTGTATCGAACCTTATTCTTTCTTCGGATTTTGGCTTTGTTTCTGCGGTAGTATCGTTTCTTCTTCAAGAGGTCGCTGGTTGGGTGATGATTCTGTTGTGATTTCGGTCGGTCTTGTTTGTATCTTGTGTTGAACAAACCTTTTGGTTTCACATGTGGTCTTTCTCTCACACGAATGACAGCTTCTTTTATCCAAGCACTCGCCACCCTCTGAATCATTTCTCGTTCAAGGGCTTGTTCAATAGAAGATGTCCGAATGTTCTTTTTTACACGAACATTTGATGTTTGATCATTATAGGGATGTCCATATTGTTCCCCCTCAGCAGGACGAGTACGAGATTTAATCTCATCGGCAGAGCCATCAGGAACATTGAAAGTTGCTGGACCAAGATGCTTGATATTGTCCTCACCATTACTGTCAGGACGAGTGGGCGATCTTGGAGTTGCCTTATCAGGTGACAAGACACTATCAGGTGACCTGTCCTTGTCGCCTGTTCCCGTATCATCTTTTTCTCGAACATAGGTTTGTTGTCCGGGAAGCTCGGATGCGGGTGGGCTATATGCAACCTTTCTATTGAACTTTCTCATCTTGCCTATCTTCTATCTCGGACATCATTCCAATTCATATCATTCCAAGATTTCAACCCAATGATTGTAGGATCAAACCATTGACTCAAATCCAAAGAACCCGCGCTCTCCACTTGTCCATTCTGAATGACCGTATGGATAATGATTTTCGCCCTATCCATAATCTTTGCCTTATTTGGGTATCGGTATGGTCGATATCCCGTAATGGTGTAGCGAACCTCAATACCTTTATCTATTGCGGCAAGACCATCATTGAAATTCTGTGCAAAATGAGATTCTCTGCTCAAAGACGATTCATATTTAGAAACGCTCATTAGGTGAGTACGAACAACATTCATCGCTTGTTGGAGAGTCACATTTCTGAGAGCACTACGAACGACAGCGTGATCCGTAAAAGCAAATTGAACACCATTCCCAATCTCTAGGTATCCTCCCCCATAGCCTTTGTTTGGCTTTGTGGCTTTGAGATCGAAAGTGAAAGGGGGTGCATCCCCTGTCACTTTTTGGCTTTGGGCAAACCAAGTTTCATCCTTAGATGGAATCTTTGTGAGAGAATCCATAAACCAAAACTTAATTAATTGGAGAACGACTGTCTTGTTCTTTGGATTCATCGCCAACCGATTGTAATGTGGGACAAGTACATCAAAGAACTCTTTCCGACTTGCGATTCGGACAACATTCTCATAGGCTTTTCTCATAGAGGGAGATAATGGTGCAGCTCGCTCAATGCTCTCCTCTACCTTTTCTCTGTCGGAGATAGGCAAACGCTCTCGGAGATGAGATTCTCCCATTTTTGATAGGGCGTAGGATGTCCTATCGAGTGTTTCTTCTAGGCGATGTAATCGTTGAGGGAATCCTGAGATAATATCACCACCTACTTGATAGAGATGGTCTTTCTTTTCAGATTTCTCGACCAAAGCGAGAGTTCTATTCAAAAGATGTCGAAGGCGATAGGCTTCCACTCTCGCAGAGGTGACCCCCTCCATAATGAGAGCCCAAGACGCATAACTAGAATTTGCTTTTTTCTTCATGACTAAAAAAACCCCAATGACAAAGTATTATCATTGGGGTGCTAAATATAAAAGGGTTATCGACTTATTGAGAGATAGCCTCGTTGATTCGCTTTTGGACACTCTCGGTTTCAATTGACATCACTTGATCGAAAGCCTCTCGGTCTGTTTCGTACAAGTTCGTTGCTTCTTTCACACGAGTTTTCCAATGGGCTTTCAAATCCCACTCAACGGTATTTGTTGTGACCATTTCTTCTGTGGTACTTGTTTCAACTTGTTCGCTGGGCATTGTTGCTTTCGCTATTGCTGCCTCAGGAAGAAGTTCTGTGAGCTCCTCACCCTCAATTTGAGAATCAACATCTCCTGTTGGCTTTGCGATCTTGTAGATTTCCGCTTTCTGTGGTCGATAGGCATCGTCAAAAGATTTGTTCGTTCCATCAAGAGAAAGTTTTTGCTTACTTGGTGTCTTGATTTTCCCAACGACCATCCCTTGATCGGTTTCTTGTGCTTGAGGTGTTGTTTCTGTTGTGACAGAAGAACGAGGTGTTTCTACTTGTTGATCTTCTTGTCGAATGACCTTGAACTTGCTTGATTTGACCTGTGTGTTCTCAAGGTTGGAAATCTCTTGATCTACATTGGTTCGGTCTGTCAAGACAGTCTTTTGCTTCGCAGAGGTTTTCATCGTTGTCGCAATAGGTGTTCCCTCATCTTGTGCCTGAACAGTAGAGGCTTCTTGTGTTTCCGCTACAGCTCGACCAACAACCCTTTCTTCGCTTTGTACGGTCTGTACTTGCATTTGTTTCTTCTCGTCTGTGTTGGTAGAACGAATAGAAATAGCCGCGCTTTTCGCTACATAGGTTGTGTCGGTGTCTGTCGCTGGAACGAACCAACCCGCCTTGATGGCTGAACGAATGGTCGGAACAGTATAGTCTTTCCCACCATATTTTAATGTTTGTCCATCAAACTCAAAGGTATCGTCTTGATGAATATCAATACCCTCTGCCCCAATATGAATCTTGGTTGTGGCTCGGTACTCTTGAAATTGTCCTTTTGTAAATTGCATATCTGTACTCCTAGATTGTGTGTTGTCATTGTACCCATTAGAATTCTACTCTGAAATCCGTTGTGAGAATAATTTGTGTGGCTGAAATCGCAAAGCCCACTTGCACAGAAAAACCTGTTGTGGGTGGTGTATGGGACACCTCACCATTGGCGACAGCAAAGACAGGATCATTGGGGGTCAAAGCACCCCCGCCCGCAACGATAGGTGTGACGAGAGCTCCTCGATTCACAACATACTTGCCAACATCTCCAATGTTTATTCCTGATACCGCAAAGCCCAATAACCTGTCGGCATTGGAGGGATCAGCAAGAATTATTTCAGGAGTGCCATTGGAGGTGTCTATCGAAACCAAAGAACCTGCCAATAGAACATCTTGAGAGGGGTATGGTTCGGAAAAGAACACCCCCGCTGCACTAGCACCACCTGTTCGAGCGATTGGCATTATTCTTCTTCCTCAACGACCTCATATTCTTCTATGTGAGATTCAACCCAACGAAGAAGGATATCCATAATGTAGCAAGAGATAGCGGACACAAAAGCGAATCCGAGTGTCATCAAGATATTGCTCAAAACACTATCAGAGGGAAACTTTTGATCAATGGCACATACGAACAACCAAGCGATCCATCCTGCGTGGAATCCCGTACAATAAGTGCATTTCAACATCTTATCAAGAAAAGGGTGTTTCTTATGTAGGAACGATACTTTGTGTTGCAAGCCAAAGCAAATCCCAAATGCCAATAAAATCAAACCGATATTTGAAACAATCATTGTTATCTCCTAAATTTCTTTCTACGAACTGTTTTAGTTTTTGGTTTTTCAAGAGCTGATTCTGCCATAGGAAAGTCCATCTTGGCGGGAGGGGGAGTATCATCCTCCATAATACGACAACAAGATGTCTTGGCAGAGAGATTGAAAATGTCTATGTCTTGAAAATCTTCTGTGGTGTCTAGCACCCCATCATTGTCGCAATCAAAACCCAAGTCCAACTTGATGTGGTTGAGTGCTTGAATGAGCAACTTGGTTTCTTCTGTGTTCTGTGCCTTTGTATCCCCAAAACCCAAATGGGATTGGAATTGCACCTTGACCAAGCGAATAATTGCATCGCCAAGTCCAAGATTTACTTTCTTTCCATCCATAATGAAATCTCCTTGTGTATCATACCCACACAATTATTGAAAGAATAAAAAAACCCCCCAACCAAAAGATTGAGGGGTTTGTGAAAAAATCACACAATCAAAGGATGATTATGGGAGTTCAGCGATGAATTGTGGCAGAACATAAAGTTGATTCACACCAACAGCAACGCCAACTTGATAGACACACTGATTTGATCCTGTAGGATCTTGAACAGTCATAGCACCCGCAGTTGAAGCTGAGAGATAGATAGGCTTACCCATATCACCATAAGAAACAGAAGCACTTGATGTTTCCAACAGAGAACCCGCACCTGCAACTCGAATAGAGTCAAACGCATTAACCGTACCACCTGTAGCATCCATACAGAAACCAATCAAGCCTTTGCAAGAATCATAATTAACTGCACTCGCTTTCTCAACCTTTGCATTTGTACCACCTTGAAGACTAGCATTACTTACAGAAAGGTCACTACCACTTACGGCATTTGAACCAACATTACCAAGAGCACCTACACCTTCGTGAGAAACCTTGATATCATAGTCATTACCATTAGCCAAAACCTCAACAAACAAAGAGGTACCTGACAATGTAGGAGTCACTCCTTGAATTGCTGTCTTGATACTATTTGCGGTTGCGCTAGCATCCCCATTGGTGACTGTAAAGTCCGCTGGTTGGCTAAGAGTGACATTTTGTGTAGATCCATTTGTAAGGTCAGAAAGAATAGACAAAGTGATACTTGTAATGTTTGCAGTAGCAGAGGCTTGTGCAACAGTAAAGGTCACAGAAGGTGCAACAGCAGGGGTAATTTTCACAAGATCACCAATAGCAAGGCTTGTGGCAAGATCAAGAGGATACAAAGCAGCATCGTTGCCAATTCCTGCAGATTGCACAAACTCTTTGATACCATATTGAGCACCCTTGTCACTTGGTCGAACTTGGAGAGCACCACTATTTCCATTACTGTCGCTATTGGTTTCAAGTGTAAGACCAGCACTCTCAACGGTAAAGTTAGATTGACCATTCGCTTGGAGAGAGATCGAAGAATTTCCACTTGTAGGCTTATTGATGATAAAGTCGTTACCTGTGGTCATTGTGATTTCATTTCCAACATTATAGACATCTTGGAGACCAACATTTGATACTTCATAGCGATGAATTGTATTTGCAGAGGAAATCGCAAAGTCTGTCAAACGAAGATTAACAAGAGAACCTTTGGAGATTGCTCCTAAAGAATTCTTAACATTCGCACCATCAGCAACAGCAATCGCGGTCAAAGCACAAGTAGAGATAGTACCACTTGAACCAGCAGCGACATCGTTTTGAATGTTGGTTTGAAGGAAATCAGCACCTGTGACACCACCAATAGAACCAATATTCACACTCTCTTGATCACTACTTCCATCAAGATTTATGGTAGTGATAGCATAAAGACCATTCATCTCAGGAGCACCATCAGCTTCAAAGCCTTTGGCAACAATGATATCACCTGCGCTGAAACCAACACCACCTGAGATAGCGGAGGACATAGCCAATGCTGATCCATTGATTGTTCCACTAAATTTCGCAGCGTTATGTCTGTATCCAGCAACGAAAGTGACATCAATGTTATTTCCATTTACAGTTGCTGTGGAAACAGTGGATTCACCTTGAATAACTGCCGCAAGATTTGCAAGCGAGTTATAGGCTGTTTGGGTAAAAGTGTTGGTTGAACCATCTGCATTTGTGATAGTGACAGAATCACCTGCACCCCAACCTGTACCATTGATAGAACCTGTGGCTCCAACAGGAGTGATTGCTGCATCAAAGGTGATGAGATTGGTCGATGCCGTACAAGAATCAACATTAGCGGTGTTGATTACATTATGAACAACAGCCAAACCACCTGCTTTTGATGTACCATCAGCATTTGCATTAAGATCAATAAATTGATCGCCTGTTACGATGTTGGTTGAACCCGAAGAATTGATATCTCCAGCAACAT